>Ga0265798_10000909_pt1 | contig 47311 bp, 40 predicted proteins | sample P3T30metagenome_FD_192430 | JGI IMG/M metagenome (GOLD analysis project Ga0265798, IMG submission 192430) | Plant litter microbial communities from East Loma Ridge, Irvine, California - P3 T30 | ecosystem: Environmental > Terrestrial > Plant litter > Unclassified | place: USA: California...
GCTCTTCAACACTTTGCCAGTATTTTTTGTTTGATGCCATTTTGTATATAGATATTAGCTTCTTAAAAATTTATTAATAGTGACATTTACCACACTCAGTACCACCCATATTGGCAGCAGTAAGTTTTTGAACACCATATTTCTTGGCAAGTTCATCGTGGATTTTAGCATAATAGTCATTGCCTTCAACTTTCACATCCGTTTCACGGTGACAGTTAATACACCATCCCATTGTAAGGGGAGAATGTTGTTTCATCACTTCGAAGGTTTCTACAGGGCCGTGACATTTCTGACATTCTACACCTGCAACAGAAACGTGCTGTGAGTGGTTAAAGTAAACGAAATCCGGAAGGTTGTGTATCCTAACCCATTTAACAGGTTTTTGTACTCCGGTATATTTTTGAGCGGCCTTATCCCACCCTACTGCATCATATAGTTTTTGTATCTCTGCAGTGTAAAATTCTTTTGAATGATCTACGTAAAGCGAATCTTTATCACCCGCAAATTCGGCAATGTTTTTGTGGCAGTTCATACACACATTAAGCGACGGTATACCCGATTGCTTACTCACCCTTGCCGATGAGTGACAGTATTTACAGTCGATACCATTATCGCCCGCATGTATCTTGTGCGAAAAGTGAATAGGCTGTACCGGCTGGTAATCCTGGTCTACACCTATTTGCATAAGGTACCCATAAAGGAAATAAGCAGAAGCAAGCATTAACAACAACACGGTAACAAATACCAGGAAGCCATTTCTTGCATACGCTTTCCATAACGAAACCGACGGCTCATCTTCTACAACTACAATACCGTTGTTTCCTGCAATTTTTCTAAGCGTCTTGTTAACCAGCACAAGCATTACAATAAGCACTGCAAGCACTAAAACAAGGGCACCTAATATAAGGTTGTTAGCCGCGCCACTTCCAGAGCCTTCCGTAGCTACAGCAGCTCCGGGCGCAGGGGCTGATGGTGCAGGCGCAACTTCTGACGTGTAGGCAAGGATATTATCAATATCCGCTTCAGCCAGCTGCGGGAACGCAGTCATGGTTACATTATTGTTTTCAGCGTAAAGTTTTACCGCAGCAGGATCGCCAGATTTTATCATCTCGCTACTGTTATGGATCCACTTATAAAGCCATGCACGGTCATGCTTATCTGCAACACCCCTTAATGCAGGGCCGGTAGATTTACTATCCAGCTTATGGCATGATGCACAGTTAGAATTAAACAACTCTTTACCTTTTACAGGATCGCCGGCTCCGGCTGCCGGTGCAGTTGCTGCTGCAGGGGCCGCGGTTTCCGGTGCAGCAGCAGGCGCAGCCTGTTGTGCATGAGAAACGGAAAAAGTTAGCGAGAGCGCCAGGCAGAAGAATAAAATTCTCGAAATTGAAGTATGGTTACCCACTTTTTTCATATTAAAAATGATTATCGACTATTTTGGTATGGTTTTTAATGTAGTGCGGCATCAGTAAATACTGTCCTTTTTAAAAACTCCCACAAAAATACGACTTAAGAATTATTCTCAAACCTTAAATAAACCTTAATCCATAATTTATAACAATTCTAAATAAATCCCGTTTATCCGAATAAAATAAATAGTTGTACATTTGTAGTAAACATACTTCATTATGAGAATTTTAACGATAAGGACGTTACAACTAACCTTACTTTTATCTGTCTTATGCGGCGGTAAAGCCCTTGCTCAGGCAAACACTGTTACTATTGCGCAGGACTCGCGTTTTGAGGAATTATTGAATGCCAAACGTAAAATAAGCTCATCTATTACGGTAAACGACCGCTACAAGGTTCAAATTTTTTATGGCGAAAATGACAAAGCTCGGAAAGCATTGCAGGATTTTAAAAGAGATTACAAAGGTCAGGATGGTACAATAATATTTGAAAGCCCTACCTATAAAGTTTGGGTGGGTAGTTATAAAACACGTATTGAAGCCGAAAAGAACCTTGCTGATATTAGAAAGAAGTTTCCGCATGCTTTGTTAGTAAAGCCTAACAAATAAAAAATGTATATAAGTAAAAAGATCCCGCGCATTGCGGGATTTTTTATGCTCAAAACATAGGGAAACAATAAAGGCTGCCCGGAGGCAGCCTTTATGCTATAAGCTATAGAAGTATTATTGGAAATCAGCCGGTGTAACACCTTCATTGATTTTAACCTCAGATACTGCAAGCTCTAAATCTATACCCATGTTCATAACAATCTTGTGAGGGAATTTAATTCCTTTCACTGCTTTGTAATCACTGTAATATGTTGTTTGGGTAGATTTTTGACCACCTTGCTCCTGCTCGTGAGCTTCGGCAACTTTGTAACCTGTTGCAACATCATAGTAAAATGTAGCGTCGCCCTTTTTAACCGCGTAAGCATCTGCACCGTTGATAGACTCAATACCTGTTAGCTTAGCATCTTTATTAGTTACAAGCTCAAGTTCTTCAAAAGGAACTGCACTCGCTTTATTATCGGCAAAATCTGCAGGCTCAAGATCTGTACGTTGACCTTGCTGAACTGTATAACCTGTTTTATCGCCCGTTACCTGTTTGAACATACTCATGCCCATAGCTTTCATTTCGACAGCCTGTTTATGATCTGCCGAAACTTTTGAAGTAAACTCTAATGCAGTACCCTGTATAGTACCGGTAGATTTTGTAGCTACCGTTTTAACCGCCTTAAGTGCTTTCTCGCCACCTACAGCTTTAATGTAACCATCAAGCACTGTTTTAGCGGTAACACCTGAAGGAATTGGTTTGTTTACTACAGGTTTTTCGGCCGGGTTACCCCATTTGTCAAAATACTGTATAGGAATTTTTCTTGCTTCAAGACCTGGCAGTACATCAGCAGCTTTACCTACAATAACAATCCTCGAATTATCTGCAAGGAAAAATTTATTAGCAGCAGCTTTAATATCGGCTGCAGTTACAGCATTGATGTTTTTGATGTAGTTTTCATAAAAATCTTCAGGCAAGCCCATAGTTTGCGTAAGCAATGCGTAACGTGCTACAGTTGCAGGTTTTTCTATCTGCATAACAAAGTTACCTATGTATTTAGCTTTTGCATTACGAAGGTCTTCTTCGCTAACAAGGTCTGTTCTCATTCTCTTAACCTCATTCAGTATTTCTACTACAGAGCTGTCTGTAACAGCATTACGTACTGATGCTGAAGATTCGAAAGCACCTACGTATTTGCTTGGCGCTATAGATGAATATGAACCATACGTCCAGCCGTGTGCCTCACGAAGATTAAGGAATAAACGGCCTTCGCCACCACCACCAAGAACCTGGTTAGCAAGAAGTGTAGCAAAGTACTCTTTATCGGTCATTTTTAGGTTTACTACGTTTACTACAGCAATTTCCGACTGTACCGCATTGGGCATATCGATAAAGTTAACCTGAGTGTACTGTACATCTTTAGGGTCGCTGTAGCTTACGCTTGGTGCAATACCCGGTTTCCAGGTACCAAATAATTTAGTAACCTGTTTTTTAACGTCTTTAAGCTTAACATCGCCTACTATAACAAGGTATGCTTTACCCGGAACGTAATACGTATTGTAATTTTGAACAACATCGTTTAATGTTACATTATTGATGGTTTGCTCGCTAAGAAACTCTCCTCTTGGGTGGTTTTTACCAAACGTAAGCACATCTGTAACTCTTGCAGCTATAGATGGTACATTCTTCTCATCTGCCTTAAGGTTCTCTACAATCTTGTTCTTTTCTTTATCAAATTCTGCCTGAGTAAATACAGGGTTAAGGGCACCATCTGCCATTAACTCTAATATCCTTTCAGAATATTTAGAAAGTCCGCTTCCTGCAGCGCCACTATCCCAAAAGCTTATGTTTGCGCCAAGAAAATCTATTTCTTCGTTAAAAGCATCAGCACTCATTTTTTTAGTACCACTGCCTAAAAGGGCGCTAACCATATCGCTTACCCCTTTTTTGTTGCCTTCGGCATAAGGAGCATTATCAATAGTAAGGCTGTAAGATACTCTTGGTAGTTTGTGGTTTTCTACAACAAGTACCTTAAGTCCGTTTTTAAGGGTAAAGGTTTCCGGTTTCCCTATATTTACCGTAGGCGCGGGCCCCGGCTTGGGCATAGCCCTGTTTTGTGCCTGCATAGTAATAGATAAAAATACACCGGCTAATATATATATAACTTTTTTCATGATCGTTTTTGTGTGCTTAGTTTTGTGCTTTGTCTTTTGCAGGTACATAATCAAGTATTAACCTCTGGTTAGGATTCAGGTATTTTTTAGCCACTTCCCTAATCTCTTCCCTTGTGATAGAGCGGTAAATATCTATCTCTGTATTAATAAGGTTTACATCACCATAAAGCATGTAAAAAGTAGCCAGGTTGCCTGCAACACCTTCTACACTTGCATTACTGTTTACATACTGGTTTTCGTATATGTTTTGCAGTTTTTCATATTCCTTATCTGTAATAAGAGTAGTTTGCAGTTTTACAATCTCCTCATCAGCTTCCTTCATAATCTCTGCAACGGTGTGGCCCTGCATAGGTAAAGCAAGGAACGTGTAAACACCATAATCTTCTTCGCTCGAGTTATAAGTAGCAAGCTCTAAAGCTATCTTTTTCTCTTCTACGATTTTTTTGTACATCCTTGAGCTTTTACCGTCGCTAAGTATTGTAGCGATCATATCCAGCACGCGTGCATCTCTTGTTTTCATAGAAGGCGTCCTGTATGCAGCAACTACCATTGGCAATTGTACGTTAGGATCTTCAAAAACAGCTTTTATAGGCTGAGTTATTGGAGCTTCTTCAAATTTTTGACGATCAACCGGAGCACCTTTTGGTATAGCGCCAAAGTATTGCTTAATCCATTTTTTTGTCTGGTCTACATCAAGGTTACCTGCTACTACAAGCACGGCATTGTTAGGCACATAGAACTTTTTGTTAAAAGCCTTAAACTCATCCAGCGTTGCAGCATCAAGATGATCCATAGAGCCTATTGTTGTCCAGCGGTAAGGGTGTACCTTAAAGATATTTTTTTTAACCTCCTGCATTAACTGTCCGTAAGGACGGTTATCGTAGCTACGTCTTTTCTCTTCTTTAACAACCTCGTTTTGGGTATCTACACCTATCTGGTTAATAACCGGGTGCATCATCCTTTCAGATTCCATCCACAAGCCAAGCTCTGTATTGTTAGAAGGGAAAACCTCATAATAATACGTCCTGTCATCTGTAGTGTTTGCATTGTTGTTACCACCATTAGCCGTAACGATTTTAAACCATTCGCCACGTTTTATGTTCTCTGTACCTTCAAACAGCAAGTGCTCGAAAAAGTGGGCAAAACCTGTCCTGTTAGGATTTTCGTCTTTTGCACCCACGTGGTACATTACCGAAGTAATGATAACAGGAGCTGATTTATCCTGATGAAGGATAACATGCAGGCCATTATCTAAATTGTATTCTTCGAATGCTACTTTCTGGGCGGAGGCGGCTCCGCCTATAAGCAGGAGTGAACTCATGGCCATAATAGATTTCTTCATAAAAATAAAGGTTATTTTGATTTTGGATAATTGGTGTGCAATTTCGGTATTTTGTTACAATAATGCTAAACTTTTTTTTGAATAAGATTTAACCCCTATATTATAGGAGCAGAAAAATGAATAACTAATAAAATTGCAGTACAGGTTGCCTGATAAATAATAAGTTGTATATTTGCACACTTAAAAAAATTAATTAAACCATATTGTTATGTACGCAATCGTAGAGATAGCAGGGCAACAATTTAAAGTTAGCAAAGACCAAAAAGTATTTGTTCACCGTTTAGAAGGTAAAGAAGGCGACGCAGTTACATTTGCGAAAGTTCTTTTACTTGACATCGATGGAGTAGTTACTTTAGGCGCCCCGGCTATAGAAGGTGCTTCTGTTGAAGCCAAAGTGCTGCAGCACTTAAAAGGAGATAAAGTAATCGTTTTCAAAAAGAAACGTAGAAAAGGTTACAAAAAGAAAAATGGCCACCGCCAGTCTTTAACCCAAATTGCAATATCTCTTATTACAGTTCCGGGAGCAACAAAAAAAGCTGCTAAAAAAGAAACTGCAACTGCAGCAGAATAATTACTAACAATTAAAAACAAAACATCATGGCTCACAAGAAAGGTGTCGGTAGTTCCAAGAATGGTAGGGAATCAGAGTCGAAACGTTTAGGCGTTAAGATATATGGTGGCCAGGCCGCTATTGCTGGTAATATCATTATCAGACAAAGAGGTTCTAAGCACAATCCGGGAGAAAATGTTTACATGGGTAAAGACCATACGCTACACGCAAGAGTAGACGGTGTTGTTAAATTTCAAAAGAAAAAAGACAACAAATCCTATGTTTCTATACTTCCATTTGAAGTAGAAGTACAAGCTTAAGACCACACGTTAATTCTTTTATAAGAATTACAAAAAATATAAAACCGCGATAAGGATATCCTTGTCGCGGTTTTTTTGTACATATTTTACTACATTTAAGGCAGCGATAAAACATCATACTCATGCCTAAATACATAAGCGCTTTAAGGTCGTTAACCCTGCTAATACTACTACTTTCCTGCCCCTTTGCAGGCACGGCGCAGGCCACCAAATACCACCGCTATTTTGCTACAGCACAATATAACGGCAGTACCATTATAATTTTACGAAAGTTTGAGCAGGATAAACAGCCTCTTTACCTGTATGTCGATCCAAAAACCATTGAGACTGCAACCATAGCAGCAGCAAAAGTTACTGCCCAGCCGGCAAAATGGTACGAAATTATTACCACCTGTAACACGACACCATACATTAAGGCACTACTGGCGGCGGAACAACAATCGATAGCTTTGCAGGATGCCGGGATTACCCACGCCTACCCAAAAGAAAAGGGCATTACACTTACCATAGATCTTTGCCCATCGCACAAACCATTGGACAGGGTTATTTTTACCTCGCTTATAAACGAGTTTAAAAAGATAGAAACCCCGGTGCCGGTAGCACTATCTATAACCGGGAGGTTTATGCTTAGCCATGCCGAAGATATTGACTGGCTTAAAAATCTTGTAAAGCAAAAAGAAATAAGCATAACCTGGGTAAACCATACCTACAACCACCATTACGACCCTAAACTGCCGCTTACCGAAAATTTTTTACTGGAGCCGGATACCGACATAGACTTCGAGATATTGGGTACCGAAATTGCCATGCTGCAACACGGGCTTATGCCATCGGTATTTTTCAGGTTCCCAGGATTGGTGTCCGATGCTAAGGTGGTGCAGGCAGTTACGGGCTACGGCCTTATACCCATAGGCAGCGATGCATGGTTAGCCAAAGGGCAGGCGGCAAACCCAGGCAGTCTTGTGCTTATTCACGGCAATGGTAACGAACCCATAGGCGTAAAAGATTTTATTAACCTGCTAAAGACTGAGCAGAGCAAGGTGACAGATAAACAATGGCTACTGTATGATTTGCGGGAAAGTGTAAAGAATGAATTTGGGGAGTAAAATTTTATCCTTCCATTTCAACCGTAACGCAGTAAAGAGGAGAAATCCTATCATTATTTAGAAATTCCTTCTTCGTTGAAATGGAAGAACTCGAGATCGCTCAGTTAAATCAGTACTTCGCAGAGGGTTGGGGCGAAGCCAAAAAAAAAACCCTAAGCTATAAACTTAGGGTTTTTGCAGAGCGGAAGACGAGGCTCGAACTCGCGACAACCAGCTTGGAAGGCTGGAGCTCTACCAACTGAGCTACTTCCGCATTTGTGAGTGCAAATATAAGCATTTTTATTTCTTGCATGCAAGCTTTTTTTTCAGAAATTTTACATTAAAAATTGGCAACGCTTTTAAAATATTTACACTTAATTTGTTACCTTATTTTTATTAGCATGTACACCATAAAACAAATTACTTCTCAGGCCACATTTGCCGTTCGGCAGCCTGTTTTACGCCCCGGCAAACACATAGATACCTGCATTTTTGATGGCGATGACCTGCCCACTACGGTTCATTTCGGGATTTACCAGGATAACGAACTCTTAGGGGTAATATCGGTATTCAAAGCAAAGAGCCCTTATTTTAATGAAGAGCACCAATTCCAGATGCGCGGCATGGCTGTATTAGAGAGCCAGCAGAAAAAAGGCCTCGGCGAAAAGCTTGTCATAAAAGCTGAAGATTACATTACCGAGAATCATGGCGAAAGGACCTGGTTTAACGCACGCGAAATTGCCGTAGGCTTCTATAAAAAAATGGGCTATGAAATAATTGGCAATGAATTTAACATACCAGATGTAGGCCCTCATTACGTTATGCATAAAATTATGAGTTTAGAGTAATAATTTCACAAATTATTATAGTCTGTGCAACATTTCGGCTGCATAACTTTTGTACCTTTAAAGTAAATTTAAGGGTGGCTAAATCACTATCCGGCAACAGGTAACAGTTTAATCTGCAATAAGCAGAGGCTGTTCGGGTTTATTGGGTCTGTTTTTTTTTAAACAGGTGTAGTGAGTAACCGGTTTAAGTTTTGTTACTAACAAACAAACACAAATGTTATGCTTAGATCCATTACTTTAATAACTTTAACGGTATTGCTTCTTGGTTCCTGCCAAAATACCGGCAGGATTAAAGAACAGATACCTGCACAGCCCGTAAATACCGAAAATTTAAAAAACACGGCACTCCTTATTAATCAATCGGTCTTCGAAAAAGCTTCTGATGCTGCAAAAGGCTTTTACGCCGCTAACGCTAATAAGACCGTATGGACAGCAAAGGACGACCGTATAGCGCTGCAGGAAGCCATTGCAGCAGCAGATGCAGACGGTTTAGTACCTAACGACTACCAACTTGAATTTCTTATACAGTTTGAAGCCCTTACATCTATCAGCGAGATGGAGGCCATGCGATATGACCTGATGATGACGGAGGCTTTTACAACACTTTCTAACCATCTTTTTAAGGGCAAGCTACAACCATCGGGAGTTTATGACGATTGGGCATTAGCGCCTAAAAAGCTGGATAGCGGTAAACTACTTACAGAAGCTTTACAGAATCATAATGTAGTAGAGGTTATAGACCGCTGCCGCCCAAAACATGCCATATATGCTGGGTTACGTAAAAGCCTGGAACAGCTTAAAAACCTGCCGGACGACAGTGCTATTGCCGCAATAAACATTACAAAATCTATAGCCCTTAAAGACTCTACTGCCGTTACCGGACTTATCAAACAGCGTCTTGTTTACTGGGGCGACCTTAATAGTGCTATGGCCACCGGAAATGTATATGATGCAGCAACAGCCGAAGCTGTGAAAAAGTTTCAGGAACGCCACGGCTTAGTAGCAGATGGTATTGTAAACACCCGCACAGCAAATGCATTGAACTTTACAAGAGACCAACGAAAAGAACAGGTTATTGCAAACCTGGAACGCTGGAGATGGTTTCCGTACGACTTTGGAGAAAGAGCCATTGTAATTAACATTCCTAATTATCGTCTTGCTGTTTTAGAAAATAATACAGATACCATACAAACCTACAAAGTAGTTGTAGGCAAGCCGCAAAGGCGCACCCCTATTTTATATTCAACACTAAATAATTTAGTTATTAACCCCACATGGACTGTGCCGCCCACTATCCTTAAAGAAGACCTTACGCCTTCGGCCATAAAAGACCGTCGCCATTTTGCAAACCTCAACATGAAGATTTTCAGGAATGACGAAGAAGTATCGGCTCAGGATTGGGATCCGGCAATTGCCGATCATTACCGTTACGTACAGGGCCCGGGCGATCATAACTCTTTAGGAAGAATTAAATTTAACTTTCACAACAGCTATAGTGTCTATCTGCACGACACGAACCACAAAGAAAATTTCTCAAAACCCTACAGGGCACTGAGCTCTGGGTGTGTAAGGGTACAAAATCCTTTTAAACTGGCCGGTTACGTATTAGATAAACAGGAAAAAGGATGGACAAAAGATAAAATAGACGAAATTGTTGCCACAGGCGAGACTACAAACGTTACCATACAAAAATCCATCCAGGTGCACCAGTTATACTGGACAGCGTGGATGGATAAAGGCGGGCTGCAGTTTAGAAATGATATTTACAGCCTCGACAAGATATTGTATACTAAACTACGAAGCTAACTTAGAAGCAGCGATGTAGTTTTTTGTAGGGTGGTAAATAAAAAGGCATGATTTACCTTGTAATAAATTAACTATTTCTTTAGTTAACCCCACCGGCAGTGCAGGACAACCCTGGCTACGGCCCAACCTGTGATGTTGCTGTGCAAAAGTTTCGCTTACATAATCTGCAGCGTGCATTACCACTCCCCTGCTGCGAGCATTGTTGTTAATGCCGGCTTCTAAACCGTCCAGCCTAAGCGACTGCCCGTGCTTACCGTTGTATATTTCTCCGGTAGCGTAAAAACCAAGGCTGCTTTTGTTAGAGCTGTTGGCATTGCTAAAGCTGTTTGCAAAGTCGTCTCCGCTGTTTTTCCCATGTGCTACAAGGGTATTAAAAATAACGGTTTGGGTTTCCATATCGATAATCCAAAGGCGTTTTGCGGTAGATGACAAGCTAAAGTCTATAACTGTAAGATAATCTTTTTTAATTTTCCCTTCCTCTTTAAGTTTATTGTAGCCTTTTATTGCCTTAGCAAAACATTCGAAGGCAGGCATGGAGGCAGAATGTAATTTTATTGCAGTATAAACAGATTCCGTTTCGCTCAATGCACTGGTTACCGGAGCAGCCGTTCTTGTTGCAGTGTGTTTTAATGTTGGTGCCGTAAAAGAAAAGAACAAAAATAAAACCGACGTAAAAAAGTTGTAACCCATAGTAATAATTTAGTTTCGTATTTTAACCAGATTGCTAAATAAGTTAAGAAAAACTTAAAAACCAAAAGCAACTGTGTTAAAACCAAATATTTAACATTTTCATTTGGCAGGGACTGATTCCTGTGCCGTTCTCACTTCATGATAGAGTAACGAAATAAAAAAGGAAGATATTGTGTAGCGAGTGTATTTTATGCGAAAAATTATTCTGAGAAATAACTTAACCTTTTTAATCCCGTACTTTTAGCAAATATTAGTAACTTTATTGCCAATATTATAAGTACAATAGTACCATTACCGTGCCAAAACCACATAATTACCTGAAAATGAACAAAAAAGTTATCCTAATGATACTTGACGGATGGGGAAAGTCTCCGGATCCTAAAGTATCGGCTATAGACAATGCCAACATTCCATTTATTAATAGTTTGTATACAAAATTTCCAAGCGCACAGCTTAGAACCGACGGCCTTAACGTGGGTTTACCCGAAGGGCAAATGGGTAACAGCGAGGTAGGACACATGAACCTTGGCGCAGGACGTATTGTATACCAGGATCTTGTAAGGATAAATCTTGCTGTACAGGATAAAACCATTGCTAACGAACCTGCTTTGGTAGATGCTTTTAACTATGCTAAGGCAAACAACAAAAAAATACATTTATTAGGGTTGGTTTCTAACGGTGGTGTACACAGCCACACGGAGCACCTTAAGGGTCTTGTAGATGCCACTGAGGCAGCCGGGCTTGACAAAGTGTATATTCATGCTTTTACCGATGGCCGTGATGTTGACCCTAAATCGGGTGTTGGGTTTATTTCGGAAATCGAGAACCATATTAAAAACACCAATGTAAAGTTAGCCTCTATAATAGGCCGCTACTATGCTATGGATCGCGACAAGCGCTGGGAACGTGTTAAACTCGCTTACGACCTCATTGTAAACGGCATTGGCACACCATCTACTAATGCTATCGATACATTGCAGGACAATTATAAGGAAGGCATTACAGACGAGTTTATAAAACCGACAGTTATGACTACCGATGGCACCACGCCGGTTGCCGTTATCGAGGAAGATGATGTGGTTATATTCTTTAACTTCCGTACAGACAGGGGCCGTGAGCTTACAGAGGTGCTTTCTCAGTTTGATGTACATGAGCAAAACATGCACAAGCTGAAACTGTATTTTGTAACAATGACAAACTATGATGATACTTTTAAAGACATTCATGTAGTATACGATAAAGACAACCTCACCGAAACACTTGGCGAAATTGTTAGTAAAGCAGGCAAAAAACAAATCCGTATTGCCGAGACAGAGAAATATCCTCACGTTACGTTTTTCTTTTCGGGCGGTCAGGAAGAACCGTTTGCAGGTGAAACACGCCTGTTACGCAACTCCCCTAAAGTGGCGACTTACGATCTTAAGCCGGAAATGAGTGCTTTTGAACTTAAAGATGCCTTAGTGCCCGAACTGCAAAAAGGAGAGGTAGACTTTGTATGCCTTAACTTTGCCAATGGCGATATGGTGGGCCACACCGGCGTTATGGAAGCTGCAATTAAAGCCTGCGAAGCAGTAGATGCCTGTGTTAAGGAGGTTATTGAAGCCGCGCTCGAAAACAATTATACCACTATTGTAATTGCCGATCATGGCAATTGCGAAACCATGATAAACCCCGATGGCAGCCCTAACACGGCGCACACTACCAACCCTGTGCCTATCATATTAGTCGACAAGGATCTTAAGCACGTAGAAGACGGCGTACTGGGCGATATTGCTCCTACTATCCTTAAGCTTATGGGCATACCACAACCCGAGGCCATGACAAGGCATTCGTTAGTTTAGGAGCTGCAAAATAGCTGAGACACAACGTTGCAGAGAACGTAATTGAACATACTATAAAAAGCCCGATGCTAAACAAACCGTTTAGTATAGGGCTTTTACTTTATGGTGCTTTTTGCATTGCAGCACCCTTATCGGCCGGATTGTAAAAGCATCCCGTTCTATTAGCTTGTTACCTCTCAGAACCAGATATACTGTTGTACATAAAATACAACTTACGGGTATTTTCTACAGTTTGGGAACCTTATTTGGGATAATACCCCAATACTACCTTTGGGAACATAAAGTTCGATGTATGTACTTTTATGACTCGCGTTCTTAAACAACCCTTTTGCGACTGCATTTTACGTTCGGCGAGAGTGAGTATTTTTATTGGCTACATGATAAACCCGTTAATTTTAAAAGTTAGTGGGTCTTTTTGTTGTTTTCAACAGGTTGTTAGTTTCATCAAAACAGCAATTAGTTTACACATTGTGAACACCTGATTTAGCGATACAAATAAATGAGTAGAATGTTGTACTTTTGTACGCTGAAAATTTATGCAAATGATTATTCCGAAAACAAGAGAAGAGATAGAGCTGATGCGCGAAAGTGCACTTATAGTGAGCAAAACCCTTGGCATGATAGCCAGTATAATAAAACCGGGCGTTACAACCCTTGAGCTTGACCGCCTTGCCGAAGAGTTTATTATGGATCATGGCGCAGTACCGGGCTTTAAAGGTCTGTACGGCTGTCCATCTACCCTGCTTACCAGCGTAAACGACCAGGTGGTGCACGGCCTGCCTACCAATCGCCCTATCGAGGATGGTGATATTGTATCGGTAGATTGCGGTGCGCTTAAAAATGAATATTACGGCGACCACGCTTATACTTTTGAGATTGGCAACGTTGCCGAAGAAACAAAAAAACTACTACAGGTTACTAAGGAGTCGCTTTACATTGGTATCCGCGAGTTTAAAGTAGGCAACCGTGTAGAAGACGTTGGCAGCGCAATTCAGCGTTATACTGAGGCGAAAGGCTACGGCGTAGTGCGTGAACTTGTGGGCCATGGGCTTGGTAAAAAAATGCACGAAGGCCCCGAAATGCCTAACTACGGTAAACGCGGCCGCGGTAAATTATTTGTGGAAGGCCTTGTTGTAGCCATAGAGCCTATGATTAATATGGGTACTAAAAACATTCGCCAGCTTAAAGACGGCTGGACAATTGTAACCCGCGATGGTAAGCCAAGTGCACACTTTGAGCATGATGTTGCCCTGATTGATGGTAAGCCGGAACTGCTTAGTACCTTTGCTTATGTGTATAAAGCTCTTGGCATTGTGAGTGATGAAGAGAATGAATTTAGGAGAGAGCCGTTAGCTGTTTAAAACGTAGCTTCATTGAGGAGTTATAACACAGAAGTTTTTAGCTGTCGGGTTTATAATATATATAGAATTACACAAAGATTCGCAAAGAAGGCACATTGCCAATAATTTATAAGGATATTAAATTAGAGCACTGCTACAGGTTAGATTTGCTTGTTGAAAATAAACTTGTTATAGAGTTAAAAACTTGTGGAGAATTTTACCGATGTTCATTTTGCCCAAATATTAACATATCTAAAATTAGGAAATTATCCTTTGGGTCTACTAATTAACTTTTACACAAAACGTTAAAAGAAGGGATTAAGCGCTTCATAAATTATAATCAGACTGATTAGTTTTAGATATCAGCTAAGCCTTTGTGGTTCTTTGTGCCTTCTGTGCGAATCTTTGTGAAATAATCTCTGTGGTAAAGCCTGTAAATTAATAACACCGATGAAAAAACTTTTTAAACTTATACTTAATACCATACCCCGTCCATTACTGATACGCCTTAGTTACGTAGCGCGCCCGGTACTTGCGCTTGCACTAAAGGGCAACACGTATACAGATCCTATAGACGGGCGCAGTTTTAAAAACTTTTTGCCTTACGGCTACGGCCATCAGCGCAATAATGTATTGGCTCCGGGTACACTGTCGTTAGAACGACACAGACTGTTATGGCTTTACCTTAAAAACGAGACCAACTTTTTTTCGGCTCCTAAAAAGGTATTGCACTTTGCACCGGAACAGGCATTTTACAAACGTTTCCGTAACCAGAAGAACCTGGATTACACCACTACAGATCTTTATTCTCCCCTTGCCGATGTTAAGGCTGATATTTGCAACCTCCCGTTTAAGGATAATGAGTATGACCTTATACTGTGTAACCACGTACTAGAGCACATACCCGATGATACTAAGGCAATGCAGGAATTGTACCGCGTGCTTAAACCCGGCGGCATGGCGATACTGCAAATACCGCAGGACTTAAACCGCGCCACAACTTTTGAAGATAATACTATTGTTGACCAAAAGGAACGTGCCCGAATTTTTGGCCAGTATGACCACGTGCGTGTTTACGGCCGTGATTATTTTGACAAACTCCGTACCATAGGGTTTAGGGTTGTAGAAGAGGACTACACTAAAAAGATTCCGGCTGCAGATGTAGAGCGCTTTTGCCTTGCTAAAGGTGAGATCATTCCGGTTTGTTTTAAGGGTTAAATAGATATAAGAGTGCGATTCGTTAATTAGGAACACTTAATTACCAATCCAGACAGATGAAATAACAAAACCCCTGATGCATGACACACCAGGGGTTTTCAATTTAAATAAAAATCAGAATTATTTATTTTCTGTTTCCGGCATTAGCATGCCAACAACTTTATCTTTAGTAAGGTATTTTTTTGCTACATCCTGTATCTCTTTTGCAGTAAGGGCTTTTACCCTTTCATCTCTCGTTAGGATATTTTCAGGATTTGTACCTAAAGAGTATGAAGTTGTAAAGTTATCCAGCCAGAAACTGTTCTCTTTCAGGTTCTTTTTATACTCCATATATTCAGCCTCTTTAAATTTAGCCAGGTCTTTTGCATCAGGGCCTTTATCTACCAGTTTTTGCACTTCCCTAAGGGCAGATGCGGTAAGCTTTTCGGCATTCTCAGGGCCACACGGGAAGCCAATATTAAACCTGTAAGAACCGTAAGGTACTTTATTAAGGCTGCCAAAAGCACTAATACCGTATACGCCACTCTCCTTTTCCCTAAGTTCTTCGGTAAGTTTTATGGTAAGTATCTCGCCCAGTGCCTCCATAGCCAGGTTCTCTTTAGGAGAAAACTCTGTATCGCCATAGTACATTATGGTAACTTTACTTTTAGGATCTTCGCCCTTATTTACTACCTTTTTATGCTCTCCTTTAATCATGCGGTAGCTAAGGTCTTTAGCCTTCTCTTTTTCTGAAGATGTTGCAGGTAACGAGGCTATATATTTTTTAGAGTATTCCTCTATAGCCTTATCATCTATATTCCCCACAAAGTAAAACTCAAAATCGGCTGCATTGGCAAAACGCTCTTTATACTTTTTGTAAGCAAGATTGTAATCAGTTGCTGCCCATGTTTTCTCTGTTGGTATAAAACCGTTAAAGCGTGGGTTATCACCATTTAGGTAGGTGTAAAATTCCTGCTGAAAGTAAAAGCTTGGCTCCGAAGCCATATTTTTATAAAAAGCAGCTTGTTTTTGCTTGTAGCCTTCAAAGGCGTCTTTATCAAGGTTAAGGTCTGTAAAATAAGCATACGTCATCTGGAACATGTACTCAAGGTCTTTCGGGGTAGCACTGCCGCTTAAGCCCTCATTAATGCCATAAATAAAAGGGCTAACCGTTGCTATCTTACCAGTCATGTACTTAGATATATCATTAAGCTTAAGCCCGGAAAAACCGGCCTCGGCAAGAGCACCATTAGCAAACTGCGTTTTTTTATAGTCCTCGTTACTATACAGGTTAGTGCCGCCCATACTAATTGCCTCCATTACCACCTCGTCGTTCTTAAAGTCGGTTTTTTTGTAGGTAACCTTTGCGCCGTTACTAAGAGTTAAGGTAGTAGTACCCAGTTTAGCATTGGTTTCTTTTTTAGTTATAGTGCCCGGCTTGATCTCGTTTCTCAGCAGGCTTTTTGCCATAGCAACATCTTCATAAGCAGTAACATTGTCGCCTTTAGCATTTATTACATCAAGCACTTCTTTTTCGGTAGGTTTTTTAAGGCCTGCTTTTTCCGGACCCGTAAGTACTACCACCCTGTTTTCGTCTTTAATGTACTCGTTTACAAAGCCGTTTACATCTTTTAGCTGTATGGCAGGTAATGCTTTTTTAATTGCGGCAAAAGACCATTCGATACCAGGTGTAGGCTCATGTGTAAGGAAATGGGACTGGTATTCTGATACAAAATTTTCCGACTCAGTTTTGTCCCTGTCATTATATCGGCTTTCGGTTTGGGCCAGCCAGTCTGTCTTAGCCCTGTCAAGTTCTCCCTGTGTAAACCCAAATTTTTTAACCCTGTTATTCTCTTCCACTAAAACTTTAAGGGCGTCCAGCTGCTTGTCTTCCTGTACCATTGCAAAACTCTGGTAGCCCTCTTTAGTACGTGCCCATGTTTCGCCATGATAACTAAAACCATAAGTAAATGGCGGGTTAGGCTTGTTAGTAAGCTCCTGCAGCCTGTTGTTTATCATGGTTGTAAACAGTCCTTTTTTAATGTAATCATTAAAATCGTTCATGGTAACCACCGGCTTAGGCATCCCGGCATCTTTATAGATAAGTTGCACCTGCGCATACGGCGACTCTTTATCACTCTCTATGCTTACAAAGGTTTCTTTGTGGTTGGGCACATCATAAACAATGCGCTCGCGTTCGCTTTTAGGGTTTTGATACGACGAGAAATGATCTTTTATCTTTTTCTCCATAGCATCTACATCAATATCGCCTACTACAATAACCGCCATAAGGTCTGGCCTGTACCAGTCTTTGTAAAAGCTGATTATTTTATCGTAGCTAAATTTCTCAAGGATTTCTTTTTTACCTATTGGTAAACGGTCTGCGTAGCGCGATTTGTAAAGCATTTTAGGCAGGTAGCGTTTCATCATACGGTCATCGGCACCCAGGCCCAGGCGGTATTCTTCGAGCACTACGCCACGCTCTTTATCAATCTCTTCGGGCGTAAGTACCGCATTAAAGGCCCAGTCTTCTATAACCTGAAAGCCTTTTTCCAATTTTTCGGGATCGTCAGATGGTATTGGAAGAAAATAAACGGTTTCGTCAAAATTTGTGTAGGCATTAAGGTGCTGCCCAAATTTTACGCCGATGCTTTGCAGATAATCTACCAGTTTATTTTTAGGAAAACGCTTGGTGCCATTAAAGTTCATGTGCTCCATAAAGTGGGCAAGCCCTAACTGGTCGTCGTTTTCCATCAGGGAGCCTGCATTTACAACAAGCCTGAGGTCTACCTTATTTTCGGGCTTTGCGTTTTTCCTGATGTAATAGGTAAGCCCGTTTTTAAGTTTGCCCGTTCGAACGGAAGCGTCAAACGGAAGCGGGTCTCCACCCTTTAGTTCCTGAGCAACGCTTATTACAGGCGTAGCAGCAAGGAACATCCATAATGTAAGATGTTTCATGGTTAATGGTTGATTTAAAATTGGTTATGCTAATATAACTATAAATATAGTTGTTTAGTATATCCTTAACACGAAAAAACGTATATATACACCCGTAACCACCTGTGCAGCCGTTATAATATATTTAGTATCTTTACGTTCACGAATAAAACACATTTTATAAATGATACAGCCTCGTACCATTGCGCTCGCACTGCTATTACTTTTACCCTTTACTTTTTTTGCACAACAGTTACAGGAAACACCTCCTCCCTATAATATAAAAACAGTTTCTTTTATACAAAGTGCAGAGAATGTATACCCCTATTTTAGATTGGGAGATAGCTTTCAGCTGGCTTTTGATGATCTCTTTGGCAATGAGGCAAACTATTATTACAGCCTTATACACTGTAACTACGACTGGACGCCAAGCTCACAGCTAAGCGTAAACGACTACCTGGATGGTTTTGACAGCCAACGGATACAGACCTACGAAAACTCGTTTAACACTCTGCAGATATATTCGCGGTATCAGCTTACTTTCCCTAACAAGTTTACGAGTATAAAAATTACAGGTAATTATATGCTTAATATTCTTAATGAGGACAGGGAAGTTGTTTTCTCGAAGCGTTTTATTGTGTATCAGGACCAGGTAAGTGTGCCGCTACAAATTAAGAGAGCGCGTGATATGGATGCTATACAGCAAAAACATAATCTTGATTTTGCCATTAAAACAAATAATTTTACTTTTCAGAGTCCGCTGCAAAATGTTAAGGTCGCTCTGTTCCAGAACGGCCGTTTTGATAATGCCATTTATAATGTTAAACCACAATATACCATAGGCAACGACCTTATATACAAATACAATAAGGAAACACAATTTTGGGCAGGAAACGAGTACTTATACTTTGATAACAAAGACATTAGAAATGCCGTAAACAATATTTTGCGCATTTCGGCCAAAGATATTTACGAAACCATATTGTATACCAACGATGCACGCGCAAGCAAAGGTTACACTTATTTTCCTGACAAGAATGGTAACTTTATGACGCGGAATATAAACCTTAGTGTTACTAACCAGAACCTCGAGGCCGATTATACATGGGTTTTCTTTAAACTAAGTGCGCCTGAATTTTACGAGAAAAAAGACATTTATGTGGGAGGCATGTTTAACAACTATGCCAAGACTGATGAGTACCGTTTAGAATATGACGAAAAAACGGCTACTTATAATAAAGCAATAATGATAAAGCAGGGCTTTAACAACTTTATGTACATTACCGCAGACAAAGGTGGTAAAGTAGATGGCGAACATGCTGTAGATGGTAACTATTACCAAACCGAAAACGACTACAACATATTTGTATACTACAGGCAAAACAATGAACGGTATGACAGGGTTATAGGCCGTGGCAATGCTAACTCTCAGGACATTATTAATTAACTACCAAAGAGTTAAATTTAATTTTGGTTTAATTTAATATTTTGATATTGCAGAAAACCACAATAATTTTGTATTTTTGAACCGTTAACTAATGACACTATTATATGGTATCTCAAATAACACGAGGCATAAAAATATCTGTATCTACCAGTTTTGAAGGCACCTACTTTAAAAACTACAGGATACAATTTGCTTTTACTTATGAGATAACCATAGAGAATCAAAGCAAAGATTCGGTGCAGCTTAATACCCGCCACTGGGAAATTTACGATTCGCTTAATGATATCGAAATTGTTGATGGTGAGGGCGTTATAGGCAAAAAACCCGTTCTCAAACCCGGCGAAAAACACACTTATAGCTCAGGTTGTTTATTGTCTTCGCCCTTTGGGGCTATGAGAGGCCATTACAACATGGTTAATTTTACAACCACACGCGCGTTTAAAGTTGTGGTGCCTACTTTCAGGCTGAGTGCTCCTTTCGCGCTCAACTAAAACTACCTTTTTAAAATTTTCTTTCAGACCTTTTTTAAAAAATTATGGGTTTAGCATATTTTTGCTGCCGGTATTTTTTTGTTAAATCATTCCCCTGATTTCTCAACCGCAGTACAACCTGTGTCCTGGCTTTAATAAGTTTCATGCACACAAACCACCCTATCATCACAAACGCACTATCTGTAAATTTCTTTGTATCTTTGCAGCGCTTAAAAACTTTAATCCTTTAAACAATTACAACTATGCCAAAAGGAATTTATAATGTACCTAAGGCTATTAACGAACCCGTTAAAAGCTACGCCCCCGGAACTAAAGAAAGGGAACAGGTACTTGCCACTTTTAAAGAACTTTACAACACTACCGTAGACGTGCCAAACTACATAGGCGCCGAAGAAATTCGTACCGGTAACACTAAAAACATAAACCCGCCTTTCGACCATAAAAAAGTTGTGGGTACCTACCACGAAGCGAACAAAGAGCACATAGAACAAGCCATTAGAGAGGCACTTGCCGCTAAGCAAAAATGGGCTGATATGCCCTGGGAGCACAGAGCTTCTATATTTTTAAAAGCAGCCGATTTACTTGCAGGCCCTTACCGTGCAAAAATTAATGCAGCCACGATGATAGGCCAGGCAAAAACAGTTCATCAGGCAGAGATTGATTCGGCTTGCGAATTTATCGACTTCCTGCGCTTTAACGCTGAGTATATGGCGCAGATATATGCTGAGCAGCCGGTATCATCCGAAGGGATTTGGAACCGCCTTGAGCACCGCCCTTTAGAAGGTTTTATATATGCTATTACCCCATTTAACTTTACTGCTATTGCCGGCAACCTGCCTGCCGCACCTGCCCTTATGGGTAACGTGGTGGTTTGGAAACCAAGTGCATCGCAAACGTATAGTGCAAATGTTATCATGGAAGTATTTAATCTTGCGGGGCTTCCTGCAGGTGTAATAAACATGGTGCACGGCGACCCGGTTATGATTACCGACACCGTACTTGCAAGCCCTGATTTTGCAGGGATTCACTACACCGGCTCTACCCATGTTTTTAATAACATCTGGGGTAAAATAGGCCAGAACATAAGCAATTATAAAACCTACCCAAGGATAGTGGGCGAAACCGGTGGTAAAGATTTTGTAGTAGCGCACCCGTCTGCAATTCCTGCTGCAGTGGCTACGGGGTTAACGCGTGGCGCTTTTGAGTATCAGGGTCAAAAATGTTCGGCGGCATCCAGGGCTTACATTGCTAAGTCTATATGGCCGGCCGTTAAAGAGCATTTGGTAAACGATATAAAATCATTTAAAATAGGTTCGCCGGAAGATCCGTCTAACTTTATATCTGCAGTTATACACGAGGCATCTTTTGATAAGCTTGCCAAATATATTGATGCTGCGAAGGCAGCAACGGATGCAGAGATAATTGCCGGTGGTACTTATGATAAATCCACAGGGTGGTTTATAGACCCTACAGTTATTGTAACCACAAACCCTAAGTACGACACATTGTGTACAGAGCTTTTTGGCCCGGTACTTACCATACATGTCTATGAAGACGACCAGTGGCTGGAAACCCTTAAACTGGTAGACGAGACTTCGCCATACGCGCTTACGGGTGCTGTATTTAGCCAGGATCGTTATGCTATTGAAGAAGCTGCTAAAGCTTTAGAGAATGCTGCAGGTAATTTTTACATTAACGACAAGCCTACAGGTGCCGTGGTGGGGCAGCAGCCATTTGGTGGTGCACGTGCAAGCGGAACTAATGATAAGGCAGGATCTATACTTAACTTATTGCGTTGGGTATCGCCACGCACTATTAAAGAAACATTAGTACCACCTACAGATTACAGGTATCCTTTCTTAGGGTAACAACTTTAAGACGGCGCTGATGCGTCTCATATAAATACAACAAAGGCTCCTACTGGGAGCCTTTGTTATTAAGACCATATCGATCTTTAAAATATCTCACGACAAAACCATAGGTTTTAAATAATAATTACGGTTTAAACTTTAAGGGTAAATGCACCACTTTTTTAGTTTCGAAAAACTCATCTTTAAAAAAGTCGGCAAGGTTGTACTCTGTTGCTTTAGGGAAATCAGCCAACTCTTCGCTAAGGTCGCCGCCCTTTAAATACAGGATACCATTTTTAAGATCGTGCAGTTGTTTTTTCTTAATAATATCCTTAACCCATTTTACAAAATCGGGCATATTGGTAACGGCACGGCTCACAATAAAGTCGAATTTCTCATCTATCAGTTCAGCACGCTTTTGCTCAGCACGCAGGTTTTTAAGCCCTAATGCAGTAGCCACTTCCTGCACCACTTTAATTTTTTTGGCAATAATATCTATCAGGAAAAAATTAGTTTCGGGATATAAAATTGCCAGCGGTATACCAGGGAAACCGCCTCCTGTACCCACGTCAAGAACGCTTGCCCCGGGAGCAAAAGCCATAACTTTAGCAATACCCAGCGAGTGCAGCACGTGCTTGGTATACAACGATTCTATATCCTTGCGGGATATCACGTTTATCTTTGCATTCCAGTCGGTATACAAGCCTTCAAGGGCAGCAAACTGCGCTATCTGTGTTTCGGTAAGGTCGGGAAAATGGGTGGTTATCTCCTCCATCGGTGCTTTCAATTTCGGCAAAAGTAAGCAATTGGCACGATATTTTATATCTATCTTATCTATACCTGCGTTATAATAACTATCTTTGATATGCATGAATATATTTAAAATATGAACATCACACCTCCTGTTTTCGCCAAAACCGACTCTATAAAATTTTTCAGGACGCTTACAAAACGCGTTAACGATTATTTTAAAGAAAACAACTTAAAAAAAACCGGTAACTGGAAACTGCACCTTAAAACGGCTATAATGTTCCTGCTTTACCTGGCTCCTTATTTTGTTATATTAACCCTGCATTTACCTTGGTGGGCGCAATTGCTGCTTACTATAGTTATGGGTGTAGGCATGGCGGGCATAGGCATGAATGTAATGCACGATGCCAATCACGGCTCATATTCATCTAAAAGCTGGCTGAACAAAATTATGGGCGGCAGTATGTACCTACTGGCAGGCAATGTAAACAACTGGCAAATACAGCATAATGTATTGCACCATACCTATACTAACATTCACGGACACGACGAAGACCTGGAGGCCGGACGTATAATCCGTTTTTCTAAGTCGGCAGAGTGGATGAAGATCCATAAGTTTCAGCATTACTATTCAGTATTCCTGTATGGCCTGCTTACCTTTAACTGGGCTATTACTACCGATATTAAGCAAATGAGGCGCTACATAAAAAGAGGCTTGTCTTATGGCGAATTTCAAAGCCCCGTAAAACAATGGACGGTTTTGGTTATAACCAAGATTATCTATATTTCTTTATGGATCGTATTGCCTATTGCTATAGGCGGTATAGCATGGTGGAAGGTGCTTTTAGGCTTTTCTATCATGCACTATGTTGCGGGATTGATATTAAGTATTGTGTTTCAGCTGGCACACATTGTAGAAGAGACTGATAACCCACTGCCTAACGAACTGGGTGAAATGGACAACACCTGGGCGATACACCAGTTGTATACCACTGCAAATTTTGCCCCAAAGAACCGTTTTGTAAATTGGTTTACCGGCGGCCTTAACCACCAGATAGAGCACCACATTTTCCCTAACATAAGCCATGTTCATTATCAAAAAATTAGCGAAATTGTAAAGCAGACTGCCCAGGAACATAACCTTCCGTACCATGAGTTCCGAACCATGCGCGGTGCCATTGCTGCTCACTTTAAGCACCTTAAAGAGCTTGGCATGAAACCGGCAATGAATTAACGTTAGCATGGGAGTGGTTATTGAAGTGTTGCAGTGGTACAATACTTTTGTAGTAAATACTTCTTTTATAAGTCTCGTATTTATAAAACTACTATCTTATATCTTCCCGATAGAGATTTATAATAGCTCTAAGAATTTAATACGCTGGCTGATTGTATTTAGCGGCTTTACAAATATTATCTATATTATTTACGACGCAATTAACTCAGATGAAATATCGTTTATAAGCAGGGCAACCGGCCCGTATGCGGCTGTTTACTGGATTATGATAATCGTCTCGTGCCTGTTGCCATTTACCCTTTTAATCAATAAAGTTAAAGATAAGGGTTGGGCAATTTTTGTTATAAGTGTAGTTATAAGCGCAGGTTGGTTTTTTGAACAATTTGTTATAAAAACTACGAGTAATCATATGGATTACCAAGGCACTTCGGGTTCTGGCTGGTTAATATCTTTCTTGCCAATCGACATCTTAATTAATGGTGTTGTACAAGGGGTTCTTATAACGGGCACTAGTATTATTATAGTTAAATATCGCAATGCTACAATTAACAAAGCATAATAAAGAAAACAGTCTGGTTTCGTTGCAACGTTTGTAATTGCTTATCTATGTTACAATCCCTCACTAAATTTTAATAGTCAGGATACCACTGCAGATGTAAATGTTCACGATACTTACTTTGTAAATTCACTTCAAAAAAACAACAATTTATATTTAAATAGTGGGTTTAGTAATATAATAATCGTTATTCAGATACTTTTAATTATTTTTGAAGCGTTTGTTGCTGCAAAGACTATAAGTGCTTTAAAATGCAACAAAAAAGTAGAGTAAAATAACAATAAACACAATACGATGAGCGCTCTTTCAGACAGAATTAATAACTTATCTACATCACAAACGCTGGCAATGGCCGCAAAAGCAAGGGAGCTTAAAGCTCAGGGTAAAGACATTATAAGCCTTAGCCTTGGCGAGCCCGATTTTAATACGCCCGATTTTATTAAGGAAGCTGCCATACAGGCCATCCATGATAATTACAGCACTTACTCGCCGGTAGATGGTTATGTTGAACTGAAAGAAGCTATTTGCCGAAAATTTAAAAGAGATAACAATCTTGATTATAAGCCATCGCAAATTGTAGTTTCTACAGGAGCTAAACAATCATTGTACAACCTTTGCCAGGTGTTGCTTAATCCCGGCGACGAATGTATACTGCCTGCCCCTTACTGGGTAAGCTATGCAGAGATGGTTAAAATGGCCGAGGCTAACCCTGTAGAAGTGCCTACAAGTATAGAGAGCGATTTTAAGATCACTCCTGCCCAACTTGAAGCCGCCATTACGCCGAAGACTAAACTTATCATGTTCAGCTCACCATGTAACCCAAGCGGGTCTGTATATAACGAAGCCGAACTTACTGCCCTTGCACGTGTGTTAGATAATTACCCTAATATCTATGTTGTAAGCGATGAAATATATGAGCATATTAATTTTTCGGGTAACTTTTGCAGCATCGCTACAATTCCCGGAATGTATGACAAAACCATTACCGTAAACGGTGTGGCTAAAGCTTTTGCCATGACAGGCTGGAGAATAGGCTATATAGGCGGACCAGAATTTATTGCTAAAGCATGTACTAAAATGCAGGGCCAGGTAACCAGCGGTGCTAACAGTATTGCACAGCGTGCTACCATTACTGCTGTAGATGCCGATCCTGCCGTTCTTAAAGACATGGTGGCTGCTTTTCACAGCCGCAGGGATTTAGTGGTAGGTCTGCTTAAAGAAATACCGGGCGTTAAAATAAACGTTCCGGAAGGTGCATTTTATGTATTCCCGGATGTATCGTCATTTTTTGGGAAAACACTAAAAGGTATTGAAATTAAAAATGCCGATGACCTTTCTATGTACCTGTTAGAGCACGCTAACGTTGCTACCGTAACCGGAGATGCCTTTGGTAACCCTGATTGTATCAGGTTCTCTTATGCTACCAGCGAAGACATATTAACCGAAGCCTTAAAACGGATTAAAGAAGCCTTAGCTTACTAATATAAAGCCTCACGAAAGTGGGGCTTTTTTATGGAGTTTTTGTATTTGATTTAAGATTGTAGATTAGCATTCCCCTTCCCGGCGAGGGGAATCAAGGGGAGTATTTAAATCAATTATAATCCGGGAAATTAAACAGCGTAATTTTTTGTATGTTTGTTACATGGATACTCAAAAAACAGGGTCAAAATTTGCGTTGCTTATAGGCTTGCCTACCGGGCTTGCATTTTTTTTAATGGCGCTGTCGCTGTCGCATTTTTATGCATTTGCTTTTTTGCTGCGCATATCAAGCCTCAGGATATTCTGGAGCCCACTCACGTGGTTGGTAATCGCGATTACCTTAGGTGTTGCACTTTGGCACAGCGGCAAGGCAATCGGAAAATCGTTATCTATACGCGATACTTTAAAAACAAGCTTGTACTTTACATTCCTGGTAAACGTTCGACTGCTCATTATTATGGCATCCATATATTTTACAGGGATGATAAGTGATGTGGTTTTAGAAACCCGCGATGTTTTTTTTGCAGCCATACCTTATGCCATCATCATCATGATCGCATTCTTTGCGTTTGCAACGTTACTGTTATCGGTATCAGTTAGCCTTGCGATCGTACAGCTAACAAAGAGCAAAATAGAGACTGTTAAAGCAAATGTTGAGCCTGTTGTGGTTAAAGAAACCGATACAAGTATTTAAAACATTATAAGACAGGACTTGCGAAAAATATTTGCTTAGGCCACTACCATTCTGTGCTGCTAAATATTTAAGTATTAATTCAGTCAATAATTACATATTAAATAAAGCCTAAATACACTTTGCAAGCGCACATTTGCAGACTTGCATAGTAAACCAAGCACCATAAATCTTATAAACTTTGTAACTTTGTTGCCTTTCAATCTTGTTACAACACAATATACACAATGCAAAAAAAGATAGTACTATTAGGATCGGGAGAGTTGGGTAAAGAATTTGTAATTGCCGCACAACGCATAGGCCAGATTGTTATTGCGGTAGACAGTTATGCCAATGCGCCCGCAATGCAGGTAGCCCACGGTTTCGAAGTAATAAACATGCTGGATGGCGATGCGCTCGATGCCGTTATTGCAAAACATAAACCCGATTTTATTGTACCCGAAATTGAAGCTATACGTACCGAACGTTTTTACGATTACGAAAAGCAGGGCATTACTGTAGTGCCAAGCGCGAGGGCGGCTAATTTTACTATGAACCGCAAAGCCATTCGTGATCTTGCTGCAAAAGACCTTGGCCTGCGCACGGCTAACTACCGCTATGCCACCAGTGCAGTAGAATTAGAACTTGCTGTTGCCGAGGTTGGGATGCCGTGTGTTGTTAAACCACTTATGTCATCTTCGGGCAAAGGACAATCTACCATAAAATCAGGGCCGGATATTGAAAAGGCGTGGAACTATGCCGTAGAGGGTTCCCGAGGTGACGTTGTAGAGGTAATTGTAGAAGCGTTTGTAAACTTTAATTCGGAGATCACTTTGCTAACCGTGACACAAAACAATAACCCTACCCTTTTTTGCAGCCCTATAGGCCACAGGCAGGAGCGTGGCGATTATCAGGAAAGCTGGCAGCCTGCAAATGTAACCGATGCAGCTATTGCCGAAGCACAGGATATGGCGCGTAAAGTAACCGAAGCCCTTGGCGGTGCAGGTATTTTTGGAGTCGAATTTTTCCTGACGGATGAAGGTGTTTATTTCTCTGAATTGTCTCCGCGCCCTCATGATACGGGCATGGTAACACTTGCAGGAACCCAGAATTTTAATGAATTTGAGTTGCACCTGCGTGCAATACTTAGCCTGCCGATTGCCGAAATTACACTGGAAAAAGCTGGTGCAAGTGCTGTAATATTAGCAACTGCTAACAGCGACAACCCATCATTTACCGGTATTGAGCAAATTGCTGCTTTACCTAAAACCGATTTTAGGCTGTTTGGCAAGCCTACCTCCCGCCCATACCGCCGCATGGGTGTAGCCTTAGTTAGCGATAGCCTTGATAATCCTATTGAAGATATTGTTGAGAAAGCAAAAGCTGCGGCTGCACTGGTAATGGTAATGGTAATTTAAATAGCAATAAGCAAAATCAAAATATTTGCATTAAACATTTGATCATTCTCTTATAGTGAATAAAAAAAGCCCGCCCCGCTGGACAGGCGGGGCGGGCAACCAAAAATACATAACGCCGAAATTAGCTCCCGGCAAAAACAAAACTAAATATAGGACACTACATTGTTTTTATAAAACGAAATATGCATTTTTAACCGGCTGTATATGGTGCAGTTTTGCATCCTGTGGTACAGCCTCGTGCTCAAATTCGTTTCGGTATTCGTTAACCATTTGCATCAGGTTATTTTCCACATTGTTAGATATCGATATCATTGGAGTGTCTGTAGGGCGGTTCTCAAACGGATCCTGAAGGTGTATTGCCATTTTTTCGATAAGAAAACAGGCAGCACCTATCATAGCAACTACAGGTATTTGCAACCAGCCTAAAGAATCTGCCAGGCCAAACGGCAGCAGCAAAACAAACAGGCATAGCGTAAAACGGATGTACATGCTGTAAGTTGTAGGGAAAATAGTGTTTTTAATACGCTCGCATTTTCCCATGGCATCGCATAGTTTGGTTAATGTGCCATCTATCTCTACCTGTTGGTACATGTTAATCTTGCCGCTCTCTAATGCCTTTTTAATTTCTTTACCGTGCAGTATCAATAGTGCGTTAGGTACGTGTTTAAAGTTTGCCACAAACCGCATTTCTTCATCGTTAAGCAATGTTTTAAGTGGTTTTATGGGGTCTTTACCCCTTAGAGCCTGTGCAAGGGCATAACACCACGCCGCCTGCCTTTTAGCAAAACGTTCTTTAAAATCATTTGCTTCTACAGAAAAATCGGGGTCTTTATAAAACGTAATGACCTGGCGTACAAGCGTGCGCGAATCGTTAACAATGGCTCCCCATACAATACGCGCTTCCCACCAACGGTCGTATGCCTGGTTGCTCTTAAAGGCCAATAGCAACGAAATAATGGTACCTATAATGGCCGGAACCGCGATAGGAATATTAATATGTATTATATGATACATATGGTGCACCAGCTCAAAACCTATTGCATAGACCACAACAAGTATAAGCTCTACCTTTATTTTTCCCAGTACGTAGGTAAGGGGTATTCTTTTTTTAAGTAACATAATCTTTCCTTTCTTTAATTAAACAACACCTTCATACAGCGATAGAACGGGTAGCCCCATCACTTCGTTTACAGTTGCCCTGGCTTTATTGGTAAACGTTAGTTTTTCATGTTTACGGGTTTGCACAAGCACATCAATGTCATTTTTAAAAATTGTCTCAGCCAGTATAGGCCTCAGGTCTTCGGGGTTGTACATCTCGCTAATGAGGGCACGGCTCACAATACGGTAAGGAAATTTACCGTCTACCATTTTCATTACTTCGTGCAACGGCAGCGAGGTATTGTCCTGCTCAAGATACAGGGCGTTTGCCATTTGTTGCCTGTCGCTCACACAGCCCGGCATTAGTATAGGGCACTTACTGTTTAGCAACAGCTTAACACAATATTTATGAATTTTTTCCGGCGCGGTATTGTATGATTCCGGCACTACTATAAAATCAATCTTTTTAAACTCCAGCAAATTGCGCAACAACGGCCCTGTAAGACCATGCTGATGATGCACTTCTAAAGTGCAGTAACCGTTCTGCTTTACTGCGATGCGGCATTGCCGCAACACGTCAGATTGCACGGGGGTAGACTGTGGCATGGCAAGCCGCCTATATTCGGCTGCCGAAAAAGTATCCGGTGCGTCACAACATAACATTAGCACCAGCGTACAACCCTGCTCTCCCGCATGCTTCATAGCTGTTTTAACAGCGCCAACAGTATCCGGGGCAAGTGTTGTGGGTATAAGTATGTTTTTCATAGTGCTGCTTTGGTACACTACAAAAAAACAAACCTAACATTAGAGAGGCTTTAAAGTGTGGTTAGAATTTCCTAAGATTTTATATTAGAAAATTTAATTTAAGATTTAGAAGGTTGTTTAAAGATAATATTTACAACAGTACCCTTCTCCGGTTCCGACTGGATAACGAGTTCGCCATTGTGCATTCGTATTATCTTCATGGCAAGCGGCAGGCCCAGTCCGTATCCGTTGTAGCGTGATGCTTTTTTCCCTCGGAAAAAAGGCTCATAAAGGTAGGGTATGTCCTCCGGCGGAATGCCAATACCAATATCTGCAATGGTTATCTTTATTGCCGTCTTATTGGCCGATAGCGATACAAAAACCTCGTCATTATCAGAATATTTTACACCGTTGCTAATAATGTTGCTCACGGCCAGCTCCAGTAATGGGCGGTTGCAGGCAATATTCAGCAAATCGGTATCATCGGGCATCTCGTTAAGCTTTACGGTAATGCGGTTTTCGGGGTACAGTTTATCAAGTTCGCATTTTACATCCATAAGCAACTCATCCATACGCACTACATCCTGCACCTGCTTGTTGCCATCATAGCCGGTCTGGGTTAATTTTAGCAGGCTTTCTGTAAGGTTGGCAAGCCGTGTAGCCTGGCGTTGTATATTGTTTAGCACCTCTTCATACTCTGCCGGAGTACGCTCTTTAAGCAGGGCAATTTCGCTCTCAGCTATAATAGTTGTAATAGGTGTTTTAAGCTCATGCGAAGCATTATTTATAAAATTTGCCTGAATTTCAAAACTCGTCTGCAGCCTGTCAAGCATATCATTAAAAGTACTGGTAAGGTCGGATATTTCATCATGAGGGTCGGCATCCGGCACTGGCAGGCGGTTATGCAGGTTACTGGCACTTATACGCTTTACCTCTGCAGTAATCCTGGAAACCGGGTTGATAACCCTGCGTGCTAAAAACCTCCCAAAGAAAAATGCCAGCAATAAAAAAGCAAGCCCGCCTACAATGAGTATCCTTGTTATGTATAAGGTTGTGGTATTGCCCCGGCGGTCGCGTGCCGTAACAATTATCATGTACTTTACCCCACCCTCGTTAAATACCTGCGCATAAAAGTAATGATTATCATTCTCTACCCATCCCGATCCTTTTTGCATAACATCCAGGTAAAAATCCGGCGGCAGGCGAAGCTCTGTATTATATTCAAAAGATGTAGGGCCGTTTACTTTGAGCACGTAGTCTTTTTCATCTATAAGCTCTTCAAGCCCGTTGTCTTTAAGCTGCCTGTAGTAGCGCGCCTTTTCCGGGTCGTTTTGGTAGTGTATAGAGGCAACAATCTTTGCGCGGTCTACAAGCCGCTTTATAAAATAGTATTCGTTGTTGCGCTTAAATAAAAAGAGCACCACAATGCAAAGCAGCAACGTGCTTATACCCGAAAGGGCAACATAAGTAATCGTGATCTTTTTACGTATTTGCATGTGCTTATGGCTTTACAACATAGCCAAGCCCTTTTATGGTATGTATTAATTTATGGCTGTAGGGTTTGTCTATTTTTTTACGAATGTAGTTTATGTACACATCTACCACATTAGTGTTCATGTCGAAGTTTATATTCCACACGTTATCAAGAATCTTTTCCCGGCTTAATATTGTGCCGCTGTTCTTTGCAAGGTAATGCAACAGGTTAAACTCTTTTGCAGTAAGTACTATGGTTTCTCCCTTACGTTTCACGGTCTTTGTGCGCAGGTCTATCTCCAGGTCTTCTATAACTATATTTTCGGCGGCTTTATGTTCCTGCCCTGCACGGCGCACAAGCGCATTAACACGGGCTTCAAGCTCAGTAAACCTAAACGGCTTTGCCATGTAGTCGTCGGCACCGGCATTAAGGCCCGCCACTATATTTTCGCTGCTGTTAAGGGCAGTAAGCATTAGTATGGGTACAAAATTACCTGCCGCGCGCAAGCGCCTGCAAAGCTCTATACCGTTAATATCGGGCAACATAACATCGAGCACAATTACATCAAAACTATTGTTATCGAGCATCTCCCATGCAGTGGTCCCATCGAGCGCAGCGCTTACATCATGGTTCTTTTCTGATAGTCCTTTACGAATTACCGACAGCAAATTAGGTTCGTCTTCTACAATAAGTATCTTCATGCACTTTGTGGTTTAATGCAAAAATAACGAATAGTGATTTACAAAAATTATATAAATATTGAATTCGTGTAAGGTTATGCTATTTTTATGACATCCTCAACAAAACAGGTGACGACATTGGCGCAAGGCAGGTGTATTAAGAAATTTTAATGCTCCCTTCTGCAGGCCTGAGTCCTTGAAATTTGGCAGGTATAAATTTTAAATTCATTACTTGTAACTTTACACTACATTTCCCGACAAATACATTAAACACCTACTACTATGAAACTATCTTTAGCCATTATCCCTCTGGTTATTATTGTGTTCTTATTTGCATACTTCGGCATGCCTGTGCTTAATTATGGGTTTATACAATTACCCGTAATGCTACTGCTGCTTATACTGGCAACAATTGTGCTTACTCTAAATGTAGAGCAAGCCGGAGCAAAAACTAAAATTAAACCTACAAGGCTTCACCGCCCTCTATTTATAGCGTTTGCAGTTGTGTTAGCATATGTTATACTTGCGCCACTGTTTACAAGCCTGCCGCTATTTAGAACCGAAGCTTACCGCAGCCTGATAGGCAACGTTAAAACCGGCGAGAAGATAACAAACCATATTGCACCTATTGCTCTCGACCGTATTCGCGTAGTCGATGAGCCACTGGCTACGCTACTGGGCGAAAAAATATTAGGATCAGACCAGGGGTTGGGAAGCAAGAGCGAACTTGGCGAATTTTTTATCCAGAAAGTCAACAACGAACTGTACTGGGTAGCTCCGTTACTACATTCCGGATTTTTTAAATGGCTAAATAATAAAGAGGGTACAGAAGGTTATGTAATGGTAAGTGCTACTAACGAGCGCGATGTAAGACTGGTACAAAATCTTAATGGTAAAGACCTTAAAATAAAATATCAGCCGGGGGCTTACTTTGGCAGCGACGTAGAGCGTCATTTATATTTTAACGGTTACCAGTCTACGGGACTGGCAGACTATAATTTTGAAATTAATGAAAAAGGCCATCCGTACTGGGTTGTTACAAAATTTAAAAAAAGGATAGGCTTTGCAGGAAATGACGCTTTGGGAGTGGTAACCGTAGATGCCCAGACAGGCGCCATTAACGAATATGGCATTGATAACGTACCTGCCTGGATAGACCGTGTACAACCAATATCGTTTATTGTTGACCAACTTAGCGACTGGGGTGAATATGTGCATGGTTATTGGAACTTCTCTAACGAAGACAAGCTGATGATTACAGAAGACCTTACACTGGTTTATGGCGAAGATAACCGTTCGTACTGGTATACCGGGGTATCAAGCGTAGGTAAAGAAGAGTCGGCTGTTGGTTTTATGCTGGTAGATACCCGCACGAAAGAGGCTACTATGTACAAACAGAGTGGTGCGACAGAGTATGCAGCCCAAAGCTCTGCCGAGGGTAAGGTACAGGAAAAAGGATACAACGCATCGTTACCTATACCGTATAACATTAATAACATTCCTACTTATGTAATGACGCTTAAAGATGGCGGCGGACTTGTAAAAATGTATGCCATGGTAGCCATAGGCGACTACACTATTGTGGGTGTGGGCAACACCATGCGCGAAACATTAATGTCTTACAAAAACGTGTTTAACATGGCCGGCAACCGCATAAACCCCGATGCTCAGGCAAACCGTAAGCTAATGAAAACAGTAGTAACGCGTATTCAGAGCGATATCAAGAATGGCAATAGCTTTTACTACTTTACGGTAAATACCTCGCCTAAAATATTTGTGGGATCATCGCAGTTATCAAACGAATTGCCTGTTACCATTGTGGGCGATAGCATAAGTATATCCTTCGACCTTGATAGGGAAGATGTAATCGATGTTTCTACTTTTGATAATTTGAAATTGGGAGCAGGCAAATAGGAGGTCTACGTTAGAGAAAACCTTTAGCTAACAAAAAAACCTTATTTTTGTGCCTCAAAACAAATTACAAAACAAATCAAGATGAAAGCATATGTATTTCCGGGACAGGGTGCCCAGTTTACCGGGATGGGCAAAGAGCTGTACGACAGTAACCCCCTGGCTAAAGAACTTTTTGAGAAAGCGAACGACATACTGGGTTTCAGGATTACCGATATAATGTTTGAAGGTACTGCCGAGCAGCTAAAACAAACTAACGTTACCCAACCGGCTGTATTTTTACATTCGGTTATCCTTGCAAAAACCCTGGGTAATAGTTTTACACCCGATATGGTTGCCGGCCACTCGTTAGGCGAATTTAGTGCGCTGGTTGCTGCGGGAGCATTAACCTTTGAAGACGGACTTAAACTGGTAGCCCAGCGTGCTGCCGCTATGCAAAAAGCCTGCGAAATTACCCCAAGCACTATGGCTGCGGTATTGGGCCTTGAAGATAAAATTGTTGAAGATGTATGCGCATCTATAGACGGTGTTGTTGTAGCGGCAAACTATAACTGCCCTGGCCAGCTGGTAATATCAGGAGAGACTAAGGCTGTTGAGGCTGCCTGCGAAGCTATGAAAGCTGCCGGTGCTAAAAGGGCATTAATTTTACCTGTAGGTGGTGCATTTCACTCTCCTATGATGGAGCCTGCGCGTGAAGAGCTTGCTGCAGCGATTGAGCAAACTACTATTACTAACCCGGTTTGCCCGGTGTACCAAAACGTTCCTGCAACTGCAGTAAACGATGCCCTGGAAATAAAACGCAACCTTATAATACAGCTTACGGCCCCGGTAAAATGGACGCAGAGTGTGCAAAACATGATTGCAGATGGCGCCACCCTATTTACCGAAGTTGGCCCCGGCAATGTGCTGCAAGGGCTGGTGAAAAAAATAAATAAAGAAGCTGAAACTGCAGCGGCTTAATCTATTTTAGATTTTTATTTCAGATTGCCTGTCAAGACGATTAAAAGTATAATTAAATCCCCAACATTATATTGATGTTGGGGATTTTGTATATTTGGCAATCAATGTTACAAACATGAAAACTAAAAACTTCGTACTTACCATAGTAGCATTCTTCTTAATAACCTTTATAGTCGTGTTTTTTATAAGGATAACTAACGACCATAAAGAATGTGGAGAAACCACTACCTACAGCAAAAACAGCAAGGGTAATACCGTTGTTAGCAAAAAGCATATTTGTAAAGAAAAGTATAGTTTTTAGTAGATCATCTGCTTATAAACCAATTAAATAACATAGCACTACGCAACCTTTACGATTTATAATACTCTATTAGTAAATCATCTATTACCTGCTATGTTTAAAAAAATATTTTGGCTACTCCCTGTGTTGCTGTGCTTAACATCCTGTGCAACTATCGTTACAAGGCGGGAGTATAATGTAAAAATGTATTCGAATATTCCCGATGCTAAGGCTAAAGTAAATGACAATATTTACACCTTACCTGCAACTATCAGGGTAAAAAGATCTAAAGAAGTTTTGCCTGTAACACTGATTACAGATACTGCCACTACAGCTATTATATTAAAGCCACGCTTAAACCCTTACTTTATATATGGCAATATGGCTTTTGGAATTGTAGGATACTCTACAGACCTTACAAACGACAAACGTTTTTATTACGGACAGGACATACTGTTAGATAACATCATTATAGCTAAAGACAGCTTGGAAATGAGGGAAAATATCAATTACTTTAAATGTAAATTCTCCACATATAAAGGGCAAATAAACATTATTGGCTCTGTACCTTATGCTAATGATTTTTACCTGCAGCCACGCAATGAACCCGTTAAATCATCTTTTGGGTTTTTCGGCATTGCAGTAGGGACCGAATATTTTTATAAAGACAATAAATTCCTGAAGTTTACCGCCGGGAGCAGCATTGATTTTAAAGTACCAGTTCCGGTAGTAATAGATTATGAAGACCCATACGAAACAGTAACTGTAACAAATTTTACGTTGACCAATAACCATAGAGCAGGCCGCTTTAGCCTGGGTTACGGATTAAACTACGCTATTTATACCTGGAGGTTTATAAACCCAAACCGCACTTTTCCTGGTTATGGTCCGGAATCGAGAACACGAAACAGCCATGCCTTTGGTTTGAGTGTTAGCGCATACCATCAGTTTAGCAAATCAGTCTTTTTAGGAGTTGTATATAACCCTACATTTGTTAATAGTTTCCCGATTACAGAATTGAAATACCAGCATGCCATAAGCCTGGACCTGCTGTTTAAATTTACTTTGCATAAATAACTATACTTTTTTCTTGCTTAAACAAAGTTTCCAGTTAAATAACACAAGAAAAAACATTGCAACAATTGTAATGTTGGGTATTATAAAATCTTCCTGAAAAACACTTTGCTTAAAGTTATCACTTAACAATGAAACCATTAAAAAACTACCTAAAAACCAAATTATGGTCAAAGTCGTTGCTCGCTTTATTGTGGTAGCGGGCTGAGTGAATATCCCATGAAATTTATTGTGGCCTGCCTGTCCTTCCATCTTCAATTTTTTAATGTACAAATATCCTGATTATCATTCAGAAAAAACAACTATCAAAAAAAATCCCAGACCGGTTTGGCCTGGGATCTATGATGTGTTGATATTATTTTATTAGAATGCCGCGGTCGTGCCTCCCTCTCAAAGACAAATATCTAAAAAAGGTATTGGCAGAACACTGAAAACTGCGACTGCGACTAAAAACTATTTACTCCTCACCTTCTGTTCCCATTTCCAGGCAGAGGCAAGAGCATCTTCTAACGATAATTCGGCTTTCCAGCCCAGCACATCGTTAGCTTTTGTGGTATCGGCATATGCTTCGGTAACATCGCCTTCCCTCTTAGGTACAATTTTGTAGTTAAGCCGTTTGCCGCTTGCTGCTTCAAATGCTTTAATGACTTCAAGAACTGATTTACCTTTACCGGTACCCAGGTTAAATACCTCAACTTTATTAGCATTTTTGCTTTCTGTAAGGCGTTTAAGTGCAGTAACGTGTGCTTTGGCAAGGTCTACTACGTGAATGTAATCGCGCACGCAGGTACCATCGGGCGTGGGGTAATCGTCCCCAAAAACAGATAACTGCTCGCGTAAACCAATAGCCGTCTGTGTGATAAATGGCACAAGGTTTTGCGGTACGCCAAGCGGCAATTCGCCAATGTTAGCTGACGGGTGCGCCCCAACCGGGTTAAAATAACGCAGTAATATTGCTTTAATGCTACTCACATTAACCACATCGCGAATGATCTCTTCGCCTATCTGCTTTGTGTTTCCGTAAGGAGACATGGCAGGTTGTATAGGGCTTTCTTCAGATATCGGCATTTTTTCAGCCTGTCCGTATACAGTACACGACGAACTAAATATAAAGTTGGCAGCATCTTTTTTCTGTAATTCCTGAAGAATATACACTAATGCACCAAGGTTGTTTTCATAATATAATAACGGATTCTGGACGCTCTCTCCTACTGCCTTAGAAGCTGCAAAATGAATAACTCCCGAAACATCTTCATGCTTTTTAAAGAATGACTGTACTGCCGCTTTATCACGCAAATCGATTTTTTCAAACTCCGGTTTAATTCCTGTTATAGCTTCTATTCCTTCCAATACTTCTACCGAAGAGTTAGAAAGATCGTCTATAACCACTACCTCAAAACCCTCGTTTTGAAGTTCTACCACAGTATGCGATCCTATAAAACCCAGTCCGCCTGTTACTAATATTTTCATTTATTTCGTTTGATTGATTTAGATAATTTGAATAAAATTTATTGAACAAATACTGAGATAATATAACCAATGGAGTACCTATTACCCATAGAAATGCCACAAGGCCTATATAAACATTGCCGCATCGCATTTCTCCTTCCTTGTAAGTACTGAAATAAAAATTCATCACAAAAAAAGGATATATAAGAATCAGGACACCAAACAATATAATGGATAATGATGAATAAATATACGACCAACGATCATTAAAAAAACGTTTAACCAGCAGGTTTATTACCGTTTGCAACAATAAAAAAACTGCCAGTTCAATCATTTTACTACTTATTTAAAAACTCTAAAATACTGTCTGTTATAAATGTAATTTGCTCATCATCCAGTTCTGTGTGCATTGGCAAGGAGATCACTTCCTTAACTAATTGGTTAGTTACAGGAAAGTCTTCTTCATTATAACGTGCATCGGCATATGCCTTCTGGCTATGTAACGGTATTGGGTAGTATATGGCACAAGGTATGCCTTTATCAAGCAGGTGCTGCATAAGCGCATCCCTATCGGCATTAAGTATCCTTAACGTATATTGGTGAAAAACATGGCTATCGGCTGCACCTGTAACAACAGGTGTAACAATGTTTGCATGGTTAGCAAGAGCAGCACTGTATTTATTGGCAGTTGCAAGCCTTGCTGTGTTATATGTATTAAGCAATGGCAGTTTAGCATTTAGCACTGCTGCCTGCAGGCTGTCCAGCCTTGAGTTTACGCCCACAACATCATGGTGATAGCGCACATACATACCGTGGTTCACTATGCCGCGCAAACTATGTGCAAGGGCATCATCATTAGTAAAAATAGCGCCACCATCGCCATAAGCGCCAAGATTTTTAGAAGGGAAGAATGACGTAGAAGCTACATGGCCCATTACGCCCGCTTTCTTTTTTGTACCATCGGCAAAGGTGTAGGTCGCTCCTATAGCCTGCGCGTTATCTTCTATAACAAACAGGTTGTGCTCTTTGGCTAACGTTAAAATTTCTTCCATATTAGCAGCCTGCCCAAAAAGGTGTACCGGCACTATGGCTTTAGTTTTAGGGGTAATTGCTTTTTTTATAGCAGCTACAGATATGTTAAAGGTATCTGCATCTACATCCACCAGTACAGGTGTAAGCTGCAGCAAGGCTATAACTTCTACAGTGGCGGCAAAGGTAAAATCGGCAGTAATAACTTCATCGCCCGGCTTAAGGCCAAGGCCCATCATGGCTATTTGCAAAGCATCTGTACCATTAGCACATGGTATAACGTGCTTTACGTCAAGGTACTGCTCCAGGTCTTTTTGAAACTTTTGCACCTGTGGCCCGTTAATATAAGCTGTGTTATCTAAAACTTCCTGAATTGAAGCGTTTACAGTTTCTTTTATCTGATCATATTGACCCTTAAGATCAACCATCTGTATCTTTCTCATATCTTACATCCCGCACCGTTAGTTGCCCGGGAAAAAATTTAAGTTATTATTGAGTACAAAAATAATTAACTTTAATGAGTAATTGCCTTATAAAATGCATTTTTAAAGTACCTGCTATAAAACTGCAATATAGCACGAAGCTCGTTCCTTCATTACTAAAAAAATAACCGTAATTTTGCCTTTATAAACCCGTGTTATGTTTTTTATATACAGTCTGCTTACCTTTGTTGCCCACTTTGTACTTAATATAATTGCGCTTTTTAGCCCTAAAATAAAGTTGTTTGTAAAGGGTCGTAAAAACGTTTTTGCAACGTTAGCACAACAAGTTAACCCTGAAGATAAAACCATTTGGTTTCATGCTGCATCCTTAGGCGAATACGAGCAGGGCCTGCCCATTATGGAAAAAGTAAGAAGCATATACCCCAACCATAAAATTGTACTCACGTTTTTTTCGCCGTCGGGTTATGAGGTGCGCAGAAATACAAAAGCCGCCGATGTCACTGTATACCTGCCACTGGATACTTTGGCTAACGCCAAAAAATTCATGCAATTGGTGCATCCGGATATGGCTTTCTTTGTAAAATATGAATTTTGGCCAAACTACTTAAACGAACTTAAAAAGGCTAATGTTCCTACCTATCTCATCTCCGGACTGTTCAGGCCTAATCAGGTTTTCTTTAAGTGGTATGGCGGTTTTTACCGTGAGGCATTAAAAGCATTCAGCCATTTTTTTGTGCAGTATGACAACTCCAGGCAATTACTTAACAAAATAGGGTTTACCAACGTTACTACAAGCGGCGACACCCGTTATGACCGCGTGAGCGAAATACTGGAACGTGATAATAACCTGCCTTTTGTAGAAGAATTTATTAACGGTAAGGTAACTGTTGTTTTAGGCAGCTCATGGCCAAAGGACGAGAGCCTGATGTTCGATTTTATAAATTCGGCTGTTAATGTAAAGTTTATTATTGCACCGCATACTATGGGCGAAGACCATATTAATGACATTAAGAAAAACATACACCGGCAGGTTGTTTTATTTACTAAGAAGGATGGTAAGAACCTTGCAGAGTATGATGTCATTATAATTAACACCATAGGTATTTTAAGCAAAATTTACAGCTATGCAGATGTTGCTTATGTGGGTGGAGGCTTTGGCACTGCAGGGCTTCATAATATACTGGAACCGGCAGCTTTTGGCGTTCCTATAATCATTGGTCCTAACCATCAAAAATTTCCTGAAGCCGTCGCGATGGTGCAAATGGGTGGCGTTGTAGCAGTAAAGAACAAAGCAGAAATGGAAGACGCATTGTCATCTCTTATATACAATGACGACTACCGATGGGAAAAGGGCCATATTGCAGGCACTTTTGTAAGCATGAATCGTGGTGCAGTAAATATTATCATCAATTATATTACCAATGAGTCAACCTCTGTTTAAACCTTTTACTGTACAAGATGCTCCTGTTGTTGTATACATGATGCAGGAGTTTTATGCCATAGACAATTACCCTATGGATGTGGCTGTGGCCAAAGATTTGTTTTTAGAATTCATAGCCAACAATTCGCTTGGAAGCGGATGGACACTTGTACTGGACGGCGAAGTTATGGGTTACTTTATCCTGACCTTTGTTTTTAGCTTTGAGTACAAAGGGCGTATTGCTTTTCTCGACGAATTATTTGTTTCTGAAAAGGCACGAGGGAGAGGGCTTGGCAAAAAAGCGCTCGGATTTATTGCCCAACAGGCTAAACTGCTGTCCCTTAAAATTATTTACCTCGAAATAGAAAATCACAACGAAGCCGCGAGAAAACTATATCTTTCTAACGGATTTACTTTACATAACCGCGCGTTAATGAAAATGGTGGTGCAATAATTTGATAAGATCATTTGCGTAATCTACCTCAGCAACGAAAAATGCCCTTTTATTTCGGGAGTAGCTTCATCCAGTTTTACGATATACCAATAATCGGTTGCCGGTAAAGGATAGCCGTTTAAGGTGCCATCCCAAAAACGGTTCTGGCGGTTAAGGGTAATTATAAATCTGCCGTAGCGGTCAAATATATCAATTGTGGCCTGCGGCAATGATGGCATGTCGGCAAGCGTAAACACATCATTTACAAGATCGCCGTTAGGCGTAAATGCTTTAGGTATAAGGTCTATAAAAAATGTTTTACTGTCAGTTCCGCAAAGGTTTATAGATTTTGCATACACGGTATAAACTCCACTAGCCAAATTCCTGAAAACCGGAGATGACTGATAGTTTACCCTGTCGAGCGAATAGGTGTAATTTTCGGGTTGGCTATCGGCCATTATTACTGTTGCTGTAGTGCTTGTTACTGCTACACCTGTAATATCCGGCGCAGAAAGTTCTGTAACTATAAATGTGCGCGTTATGCTGCAGCCAGATGCATTTGTAAGTTGCACCGTGTATGTACCTGCTTCACCAACCTGTATGATTGCGTCATTTTCCTGAGACGGAATATTCCATTGATATGCGGTAACTCCGGCGGTTGTAGCGTCCAGGCTTGCACTGCTCCCAGAACAAAAGTTAATAACCGTATCTGCAATGGCAGCAGGAGCGTCGAAGTGGTTTACAACAATAGCCGCCCTCGATGCAGATATACATCCGTTTACACTTACTGCTTCGGCGTAAAAAATTGTACTTGTAGTAACGGCAGGAGCGTTAAACGGGCTTCCTGTACCTATCTCTGCACCACCTGTATCAGCAGTATACCAATGTATCGTCCCTTCAGATGCTGTTGCTTCTATAACAGGAACGTCTAAACCACATACAACTACCGTGGCATTAGCAACTGTAACTGTAGGTATAGGGTTTACCACCGCATTAACAGCGGTTCTTGTAGCAGTTGCACAGGAGGCGTCATAAGCAGATGCGTAAAATAATGCAGACTGCGAAATCACGGGCGTATCATAACCCGCGCCCGTGGTATCAGTATATAACGGACTCCCACCCGTTGCATCGGCATACCAGTATACAGTTCCTGTATCTGCCGTTGCGTTTAAATGTACCGTATTAGGACCGCAGGCTGCAGTTGCCGCACCACTTGTTGTAATCCTGGAAATAGTTATGGTTGTGGTGGCCGATATACTTAAGACAGGATCGCCGGTTGTACCTCCATACTCTACAATATAGCCTCTTGCCTGGTAGTCGCCGCTGGGGTCGCCGTTTACACTAAGGTCGTTCCACGCGCCCGCCCTGCCAATATTAGGAGCAGTTATGTGTGCGTAGTCTTCTTCGTTCATGTTGTTAGGCTCACTAACATTCCAGTATGCAAAATTAGGTGTAGACCCGTTAACTGTGCCGTTCCAAAAAATAGTCCCGGCCTCAGGGCCCGTAACCCATTTCCAAACGCCTTCCGTTTCGGCATCACTACCACCTATCCAACCCGTACCGGTTGCCTGTTCACCGCAAAGCTGCGCTTCATCAGCTGATAGTAACGTAGCAAGGTAGCCGGTTAATCCGTAATAGGTACTGGCAGCGGCGGCATCTCTGGCAGCCGTCCAGCTTATGCCTAACGAAGGCACGTATAAGTAATAATGTTGTGTAGATTCTAAATAGTTAGCCTCCCCCACAGATATAGAAAATGTGCGTGCGCCCGATGGTAATGCAGCGTTATTGTTATACGTTACATTGTTTACAGCATCTACTAATGTAGCTATAGGCAATTGCTGCCCTGCGTTACCACTAAGGGTAAGCTTACCTGCATTAGCGTTCCATGCTGCCGCAACGCCTGGCACAGGCGTACCTAAACTTAAAATATCCTGCCCGTTTACATAACCCGAAGATATCTGAATGTAAACTGCCGTAAGCGTAGTATCTGCAGGATCAATATCGGTTATAGAAAAAGATGTAACAACGTTTAAAGGGGTACCCGGGCAATAAACCTGATTACCTGTTGCCGATACTACCGGCGGGTTATTGCTTTGCGCAAAGGCAGAGAAGCCTATAAAGCATATTAATGCAAGTTGGATCTTTATATATAACGTTATAGGATTCTTCATTTCGCAAAAATAGCGAAATAATTTTAAGGCGTTGCTAATTTTTTGGGTATTGCAGCTTCTGAAAAATATCCCATACCACTATGCCGGCACTAACCGATATGTTTAAAGAATGCTTGGTGCCTAACTGCGGAATTTCGATAACACCATTACATAAAGAGACAGCCTCCTGCGCCACGCCTTTTACCTCGTTGCCAAAAACAAGCGCATATTTTTTTCCTTCTTCCGGTTCAAAATCCTGTAGTAAAATAGCGTTCTCGACCTGTTCTATAGCAAGCACTGTTATTTCCTCTTCTTTAAGCGAAGCAACAGCATCAAGAATATCTTTTTTGTACTCCCAGGCAACAGTATCTGTAGCACCAAGTGCGGTTTTATGTATCTCTTTGTTAGGAGGTGTGGCGGTAATACCGCACAGGTATATTTTTTCTATAAGAAAAGCATCGGCTGTCCTGAAAACCGACCCAATGTTATGCAGGCTGCGCACATCATCCAGCACAAGTATTAGCGGTGTCTTGCCGGCCTGTTTAAATTCTTCCTGATTTTTACGGCCCAGTTCGCTATTAGCTAATTTTCTCATAGATATATTTTGGCAGCAAAAGTAAACTATTGCTCATTTTACAACTATATATTTCTAAAAAAACCGCTCCCAAATGCAGAAGGGAACGGTTTTTAAAAATGCAGATTAAAAATTATTGTTTTGCTGCAGGCTCTAATATTTTAATTTCGGGTTTAGCCTTGCTCTTTTTTTCAGATTCCTGCCATGTAGTATATTGTTGTTTGCTCAGGATACCTTTTAATTTGGTCTCGAAAACTTCTTTTAAATCTTTTCTTTTTTTATTTATTGCAGTATAGTCATGCTGCTTCTCTTCTTTCATCTTTTTAACTTCCGCTTTCACGGCATCGCGGCCTTTATCCTGCTCTTCATACAATACTTTTACCTTTGCCTGCTGCACATCATTAAGATTTAACTGCTCGGCAAGCTTTTTTGCGTTTGTTTCAGGAGTTTCTTTAACCAATAGCTTGTTTGTTTTCAATTTTTCGCTTTTCGCAACAACAATATCCTCATTCGCCGGTTTTTCCTGCGCATAAGTACCTATCGCAGCTAAAAGCAAAAGCCCTGTAACTATTTTTTTCATGTTTATTTTATGTTTTAAAGTATAAAGATATAAATTTCATCTAAACCGTAAAACAAATGAGGTAAATCCTGTTTAAGCAGCGGTTAAAGCTAACGGCGTTATTGGTTTCCTATTTGCAGTTTTTTTGATTAAATTCGCCCATAACAATTGTAATACCTATTCTATTGGCCTCTAAAGAAAAGACTGCGAAAGAAACCCCGTTAATGAAACAGTACAACGCTATTAAGGTTAAATACCCTGATGCATGCCTGTTGTTTCGCGTAGGCGACTTTTATGAAACCTTTGGCGAAGATGCCATTAGGGCTGCCGGTATATTGGGTATAGTGCTTACTAAAAGGGGTGCAGGCAGTGAAACAGAAACTGCGTTGGCCGGTTTTCCGCACCATTCGCTTAACACCTATTTGCCCAAGCTTGTAAAAGCCGGGCTTCGTGTGGCAATTTGCGACCAGCTCGAAGACCCTAAAATGACCAAGACGATCGTGAAACGCGGCGTGACAGAACTGGTTACTCCGGGAGTATCTATGAACGATGAGGTACTGCACAGCAAATCAAACAACTTTTTAGCATCCGTTTACTTTGGCAGAAAATGTCTGGGCATCTCATTTTTGGATGTATCTACAGGAGAGTTTTTAACCGCACAGGGTAACGAAGAGTATATAGACAAGCTGCTGCAAAACTTTAGCCCAAGCGAAGTATTGGTGTCTAAAAACGAGAAAAGCACTTTTAGAGATGCCTTTGGCGAGAATTACCATACCTTTTATTTAGAAGACTGGGTATTTAAGGAAGACTATGCTTTTGATAGCCTTACCTCCCACTTTGGCACTAACTCGCTTAAAGGTTTTGGTGTCGAGGAACTGCAGGAAGGCATCATAGCCAGCGGTGCAGTATTGTATTATCTCTCCGAAACGCAGCATAACCGTGTGCAGCACATAACCTCCATTCAGCGTATTGCAGAGGATGCCTATGTATGGATGGACCGTTTTACAATACGTAACCTGGAGCTTTACCAAAGCCCTAACCTTAACGCGGTAACACTGCTCGATGTGATAGACAGAACATTATCGCCTATGGGCAGCCGCCTGCTTAAACGCTGGCTGGCGCTCCCGCTTAAGGATGCCAATAAAATAAGGGCACGCCATGAGATAGTAAGTTACCTGAAAGACAATAAAAGCACACTGCAAAAAATACAGCAGCAGATAAAACAAATATCAGACCTGGAGCGCCTTATCTCTAAGATAGCTACAGGCAAGGTTTCTCCGCGCGAGGTTATGTATCTTAAAGATTCTCTCGATGCTATTGTACCTATAAAACAACTGGCATTAGAGAGCCCTAACGAAGCGCTAAAAGCCATAGGCGACAGCCTGCACGCCTGCGACCTGCTTCGTGAAAAAATACGCACTACCCTGCACCCCGAAGCACCCGTTGCCATAAGTAAAGGCAACGCTATAGCACACGGCATTCACCCGGAGCTTGATGAGCTGCGCGCCATCTCGTTCTCCGGCAAGGAATATCTTGAGGGAATTGAAAAAAGGGAATCAGCAGCTACCGGAATATCATCGCTTAAAATCTCTTTTAACAATGTTTTTGGTTATTATATTGAGGTGCGCAATACCCATAAAGACAAAGTACCTGCCGAATGGACACGTAAGCAAACTCTTGTAAATGCTGAGCGCTACATTACCGAGGAACTTAAAATATATGAAACCAAAATTCTTGGTGCTGAGGAAAAAATACACCACCTGGAAACGCAATTGTTCGACCAGCTCGTGGCATGGATAAGCACGTACATAAAACCGGTACAGCTTAACGCAAGCCTTGTCGCCCAGATGGACTGCCTGGCATCGTTTACGCAACTGGCTGTAGAGAATAAATATGTATGCCCCGAAATTGATGAAAGCTATGAACTTGATATTAAAGAAGGCCGCCACCCGGTTATAGAAAAACAATTGCCCGTAGGCACACCATATATTACTAATGACGTATACCTGGACCGCGACACCCAGCAGTTAATAATGATAACGGGGCCCAACATGTCGGGTAAATCGGCTATACTGCGCCAAACCGCGCTTATAGTGTTGCTCGCGCAAATGGGAAGTTTTGTACCTGCCAAGAGCGCCCGCATGGGTGTGGTAGATAAAATTTTTACCCGCGTAGGTGCATCAGATAATATATCTATGGGCGAATCTACTTTCATGGTAGAGATGAACGAAACGGCGAGCATCCTGAACAACCTTAGCGACCGTAGCTTAATACTATTGGACGAAATAGGCCGTGGCACGAGTACCTACGACGGTATATCTATAGCATGGGCTATTGCCGAATTTTTACACGAGCACCCAGCCCAGCCTAAAACGCTGTTTGCCACGCACTATCACGAACTTAATGAGATGCAGGATATTTTTAACCGCATACAAAACTACAATGTATCTGTAAAAGAACTTAAAGACACTGTACTGTTTATACGCAAGCTTGTAAAGGGTGGCTCTGCACATAGTTTTGGTATTCATGTGGCAAAGATGGCAGGAATGCCACAAACAGTGATACAAAAGGCGCAAAAGCTGCTTAAAAAGCTGGAGAAAGACCATAGCGGCGAAGCTTTGGGCAATATAAAGCAACAGGCTAAAGAAGAGCTGCAGCTAAGCTTTTTTAACCTTGACGACCCTTTGCTGGAAGAGATAAAGCAGGAAATAATGAACCTCGACATAAACACACTTACACCGGTAGAGGCATTAATGAAGCTTAATGAGATAAAAAGGATGCTTGTTAAATAGAGCGAGGAAAAAGTTTACATTTTAAGGCAAACGTTATCAGAAAGTTATGTTTTTAATGGAAAAATATTTAGAAAAAGGCTTGCAGGTCTCGAAAACAGCCTTATATTTGCACCCGTAATAACAACGAAACGTTCTTTTACTTTTAATGCGAAAATAGCTCAGTTGGTAGAGCGCGACCTTGCCAAGGTCGAGGTCGCGGGTTCGAATCCCGT
>Ga0265798_10000910_pt1 | contig 47309 bp, 49 predicted proteins | sample P3T30metagenome_FD_192430 | JGI IMG/M metagenome (GOLD analysis project Ga0265798, IMG submission 192430) | Plant litter microbial communities from East Loma Ridge, Irvine, California - P3 T30 | ecosystem: Environmental > Terrestrial > Plant litter > Unclassified | place: USA: California...
GAGCCCGGCGATCACGACCGGGATGATGCCGAGACGGGCACGCCGGGTGGTCCAGACGAGCGGTCCGCGCCGCCAGACGATCGACATGAGCAGCACGCCGAGCGCCACGAAGAGCGTCTGCGCGACGGTCAGGGCGAACCAGGGCAGGAAGCCGAGGTAGACCGTGGCCCACTGGATCTGCAGGCCGTAGAACGAGAAGCCGCCGACTGCGCCGACCAGCAGCGCGGCCGCGGGTCGGCGGCCGAGCAGGGCGACGTAGAGCATGATCACGCCGGGCAGCGCCAGCGGCCACCAGCCGAGGTCTGGGAACGCCGCGTCGAGCACGGGGCCCGCGGCGGCGGCGAGCAGCAGCGCCTGCCCGAGGGGCAGCACCGGGCGCGCGAGCTCGAGCGCGGTGCTGCCGGTCGGCAGGGCCGTTCCCGGCCGATGCCTCGCGCTCACGCCACGCTCGAGTAAGCGACGATGCCGCGGCGCACGGCGTCGAGCGCCAGGCGGGCCGTGGCGTCGACCGGCGATTGCGCGACCACCGAGAGCTGGTCGAGCAGGTCGATCGTCTGCTTGCTCCAGCGCACGAAGTCGCCCGCGGCGAGGTCGGCGTCGCGCAGCACCGCGTCGAGCGGCGAGCCGCTCGCCCAGCGGTGCATCGCCAGCGCGAGCCCCGTCGACGGCGGCGCGCTGCCGGGCAGCCGGTGGTCGCGCTCGAGGTCGTCGAGGTTCGCCCACGACTCGAGCGTGCGGTCGAGGGCGTGCCGGAACGGGCCGCGCGGCAGGTTGCGGTCGGCGCCGTAGGGCTCCTCGCGGCGCGACTCGAAGACCATGACGGTCGCCATGGCGGCGAGCGAGGGCGCGTCCAGGTCGTTCCAGTAGCCGCGGCGCAGGCTCTCCGCCACGAGCAGGTCGCGCTCGCCGTAGACGCGGCGCAGGGTGCGGCCGTGCGCGGCCAGCGTGAGCTCCCCATCCGCTCGTTCCAGGTAGCCGAGCTCGAGCAGCACGTCGCTGACGCGGTCGAAGATCTTGGCGACGGCGCCGGTGCGGCGCTCGATCTGCGCGCGCAGCTCGTCGGTCTGGCGCTTGAGCTTGCCCCAGCGCTCGGCCCAGCGGGCGTGCTGCTCGCGCTCGGGGCAGCCGTGGCAGTCGTGCTTGCGCAGGCGCTCGCGCAGCTTCTGCAGCTGCTCCTGGCGCCGGTCGCGCTGCGAGCGGCTGAGGCCGACGGTCTTCTTGCGCTCGATGTCGCCGAGCTCGCGGCGGATGCTCGCGTACTCGCGGAAGTCGCCGAGGTGGCAGCTCATCGACTGCTCGTAGCCGCGCAGCGACTCCTGCTGCGCACGCACCTTGCGGGCCAGGTCGACCACCGCGCGGTCCGCCTGGAACTGAGCGAACGAGGACTCGAGGATCTCGCGGGTGCGCCGACGACCGAACTGGTCCACCAGGTTGGCGGTCATGTTGTAGGTCGGCTTGAAGCTCGAGTTCATCGGGTACGTGCGTCGACTGGCGAGCGAGGCGACGGCCTGCGGGTCGAGCTCGCTGGTCCACTGGATGACCGCGTGACCCTCGACGTCGATGCCCCGGCGGCCGGCGCGGCCGGTCAGCTGGGTGTACTCCCCGGGCGTGATGGGCACCCGGCCCTCGCCGTTGAACTTCTCGAGCTTCTCGAGCACGACGGTGCGCGCGGGCATGTTGACGCCGAGCGCCAGGGTCTCGGTGGCGAAGACGAGCTTGACGAGCTTCTTCTGGAAGAGCTCCTCGACGACCTCCTTGAAGGCCGGCAGCATGCCCGCGTGGTGCGCGGCGACGCCGCGCAGCAGGCCCTCCAGCCACTCCCAGTAGCCGAGCACCGCGAGGTCCTCGTCGCGGATGGTGCGGCAGCGCTCCTCCACGATGGAGCGGATCTCCTCGCGCTCCCACTCCTCGGTGAGGCGCACCCCGGCGCGCAGCACCTGGCGCACTGCGCCGTCGCAGCCCGCGCGGCTGAAGATGAAGAAGATGGCCGGGATGAGCCCGGCCTCCCCGAGCATCGCGACGAGGGCCGCCCGGTCGACGCGCTCCTCGAAGCGGGGCATCGGGCGCCCGCGCCCCTTGCCGCCCTTCTGCTGGGTGCGACCGTTCGCGAGCCGCGCGAGCTCGGGGTTGACCCGGTGCGTCGCGGCCTGACCGGAGGAGTCGAAGAGATCGACCATGCGCCCGCGCACGAGCACGTGCTGATGCAGCGGCACGGGCCGCTCCTCCGAGACGATGACATCGGTGTCGCCGCGCACGGCCTGCAGCCAGTCGCCGAACTCCTCGGCGTTGGAGACGGTGGCGCTGAGCGAGATCATCCGCACGTCGCTCGGCAGGTGGATGATCACCTCCTCCCACACGGCGCCGCGGAAACGATCGGCGAGGTAGTGCACCTCGTCCATCACCACGAAGCGCAGGTCGCGCAGCAGGTCGCTGCCCGCGTAGAGCATGTTGCGCAGCACCTCGGTGGTCATCACGACGATGCGCGCCTGCGGGTTCACGTTGGTGTCGCCGGTGAGCAGGCCGACCTCGCTGGCGCCGTAGGCGCGCACGAACTCGTTGAACTTCTGGTTGCTGAGCGCCTTGATGGGCGTCGTGTAGAAGATCTTGTCGGTGGGATGCCGCATCGTGAGGTGCACGCCGAACTCGGCCACGATCGTCTTGCCGGCGCCTGTGGGCGCCGCGACGAGCACGCTGCGGCCCTGCTCGAGCGCCGTGCAGGCGGCCTGCTGGAAGTCGTCGAGGTCGAAGCGCTGATCCCGGCGGAACAGGTCGAGCTCGGGGGTGCGACCGCGCTGCTTGGCGCGCGCGAAGCGCTCGGCGGGCGAGAGCTCGGTGCTCATGCGGTCGGCTCGGATGCGGGCACGCCGTCCTCCAGGATGCGAGCGGTGCGACGCGCCACGAGGCGGTCGCGGAAGATGCCGACGACGCCGGCGGCCAGGTAGAGCCCGACGAGGGGAGCGGTGAGCAGCAGCATCGAGACGACGTCGGTCGACGGGGTGGCCAGGGCGGCGAAGATCGCGACGACGATGATGGCGACGCGCCACTGCTTGAGGATCGCGCGCCCGCTGACGATGCCGAGGAAGTTGAGCAGCACGAGCACGACCGGGAACACGAAGCCGATGCCGACGGCGAGCGTGAGCTTGAGGAAGTAGTCGAGGTAGAACGTCGCGGTGAAGTTCGCCTCGGCGCCCTCCGGCACGAAGCTCGTCATCAGGTCGATGATGCGCGGGAACACGATCCAGCCCATGAAGCATCCGGTGAGGAACAGCGGGATGGAGGCGAGCATGAAGCCGACCGCGTAGCGCCGCTCGGCCCGCAGCAGCGCCGGCATGATGTACGCCCACAGCTGGTAGAACCACACCGGGCTCGAGATGATGAGGCCGAGCGTCAGGGCGACGCGCATGATGATGTCGAAGGGCTCGTTGATCGCCACGTAGCTGATCACGGCCTGACCCTCGGCGCCGGCCGCGAGCAGCGGCTCGTTCAGCGCCTCCCACACCGGCGGGTACATGAAGAAGCCGCCGACCGTGGCGAGGAAGATCGCGCCGGCGGAGATCAGGATGCGGTTGCGCAGCTCGATCAGGTGCTGACCGAGCGACATGCGCCCCTCGGCGTCGCGTCGGCCACCGAGGCGTCGCTTCTCGCGCGGAGCGGAGGCGCCGGGGCTCCCGGCGGCACCGGGACCCGAGGCGGAGGCCTGGGTCACGGCCGGATCAGGACTTCGGCTCGTCGGTGGTCGACGTGCTGGTCTCGGGCTTCGGATCGCCCTTGTCGTCCTTCTTGCCCACCTCGGTCTTGAAGATGTTGAGCGACTGGGCGATGCTCTTGGCGAGCACGGGCAGCTTGGGCGCCGCGAACAGCAGGATGATGAGCACCACGATCACGATGCCCACGGGTCCGATGAAGTGGGACGGCATTGGCCTTCTCCTGTGCTCGGCGTGAGGGGACGGATGCAGTCTACCCGCGCCCCGCTGTGCGCCCGGTCAGTCCGGGCGGCGGTTCAGGCGCGGTAGCACTCCGCTGCGTCCCGCGCCCAGGCGGCGACGGCCTCGCGCGCCGATGCCGGCTCGAGCACCTCGAGCGCACCGCCGAGCGAGGCGGCGAGCCGGGCGAGGCCCGTGCCGCCGGCGATGCGGAGGCGCGCGGTGCTGCGGTCTCCGCCCGCATCCGCCACCGCATCCGGTCGGTAGTCCGCGATGAGGCCGAGCGCCGCGGTCGGCAGCGAGACGGTGACGGTGCTGTCGTCGGCGCCGCCCTCGAAGAGCTGCTCGCCGGGCACGAGGCCCTCGGCCAGCTCGCTGCGGGGCTCGCCCGTCGGGCGCGGGTCGCGCATCCGGTCGATGCGGAAGGTGCGCACGGCGTCGCGGCCGTGGTCGTAGGCGCGCAGGTACCAGTCGGCGTCGAGCGAGTCGAGGCGCAGCGGGTCGACGGTGCGCAGCTCGCGGTCGCCGCGGGCGTTGCGGTACTCGAAGGCGAGCTGCTCCCCCGCGTCGATCGCGGTGCGCACGACGGCGAGGCTGGCGTCGACCGCGCGGGATTCGACCGCGAGGGCGCTGGGCCGCGCCGACGCGCCCCGCGAGAGCTTGTCCATGAGGCCGGCGATGAGCGCGCGGTCGGCGTTCTCCGGGATCGCGGAGAGGTACTGCAGGCCGGCGATGAGCGCAGCGGCCTCGCGGGCCGAGAAACGGGGCGCGTCGTCGAGGGCGACGCGGTGGGTGAGCACGATCTCGTCGTCGTCGAGGAACGCGTCCCAGTCGATGTCGAAGAGGTCGTCGACCTGGTAGGCGCGGGTGTCGCCGGGCACGCCGGAGACGGCGATGAGCCGCACGGCGTCGCGGATGGCCTGCGCGGGCAGGGCGAAGTGGGCCGCGGCCTCGTCGACCGGCACCCGCTCCCGGTCGATCAGGTACGGCACCAGGGCGAGCAGGACGGCCAGCTTGTCCTGCGCCTGGAGCGGACGCTGCTGCTCGCTCACGCGGTACCTCCCTCGTGCAGGAGCGCGACGGCTTCGAGCCGCTCGCGCACGGCGTCGCGCAGCGACTGCGGCTCGAGCACGAGCACCTCGGGGCCGAAGCCCGCGAGCTCGTCCGCCAGGATCTGCGGGTCGGTGAAGTGCAGCGTGCTGCTGCCGTCGGCGGCGCGCTCGACGCCGCGGCGGCGGCCGAGCCGCAGCTCCGCGTCCGAGCCCGGGGCGATGCGCACCGTCGCGACGCTGCGCTGCCAGACCTCCTCGAGGCCGGCGAGCGCCTCGGCGCTGTGATCGCCCTCGGGCGCGGTGAAGGCGCCGGCGAGGCGCACCCCGCCGAGGATGCGGCGCAGCAGGAAGGTGCGAGGGCCGGCCGCGTCGACGTCGGTGCCGTAGAGGTGCCAGCGGCCCTCGTGCTGCACGAGCGCCAACGGCTCGACGTGCCGCTGACGGGGCGCGGCGTCGCCGGGCTTGAGGTAGTCGAAGCGCACGCGCTGGCCCCGGGAGAGCGCATCGCCGAGCGGCTCGAAGGCCGCCTCGCGCACCCGCACCCGCGGCGCGTAGCCGATGAGGTCGCTCGCCGCGGCGGCGCCCTGCGACTGCAGCTTCAGCAGCGCGCGGCGCGACTCGGCCGAGAGGGATCCCTCGCGCCAGACCATGCCGGCCAGGCGCAGCAGGGTGACCTCCTGCGGGCTGAACTCCAGCCCCTCCGGCAGCTCGTAGCCCGAGCGCGGGATGCGGTACCGCAGGGCCTGGTTGTTGCCGGGCTCGCCGGGCGCCTCGATCGTCTCGAGGGGCACGCCGAGCTCGCGGATGTCGTCCTTGTCGCGCTCGAACTGCCGCTCGAGGTTCGCGTTCGCACCGGCCGCGTCGAAGCGCTGCCGGTACCCCTGCACCGTGGCGAGGATCTCGGACTTCGTGAGCCCGGACTCGGTCGCGAGCAGCGCGAGCACGAGCGAGAAGAGCCGCTCCTCGGCGGGTACGCGTGCGGGGCCGGAGGGCACCACCGGGCTCCTCCCGATCAGCGGATCCCGAGGATGTCGACGACGAAGACGAGCGTCGCGCCCGCGGGCACCGAGCCGCTGCCGGCGTCGCCGTAGGCGAGCTCCGGCGGGATCACGGCGAGCACCTGCGAGCCGACCTTCTGGCCCTCGAGCGCCTCGGCGAGACCCGGAACGATGCCGTCGAGCGTGAAGAGCGCGGGGCTGCCGGTCTCCCAGCTCGAGTCGAAGACGGTGCCGCCGTCCCAGAGCACGCCCGTGTAGTGCACGACGAACTGGTCGCCGGCCTCGATGGCGTCGCCGTCGCCGGCCTTCACCGTCTCGGCGAGGAGCTCGGTGGGCGCCTCGGCAGCGGGCACCGTGATGCCCGGGGTGCCGTCCGGCGCCGTCACGACGGCGGGGAGGTCGTTGCGGGCCACGAGCTGGTTGACGCCGTCGGCCTTCGGCAGGAACGCCTCGCGCACGTCGATGACGTAGACCAGCGAGTCGTCGGCCTCGACGCCGAGCTGGGCGATGCCCTGGCCGCCGTGCGAGTCCTCCGGCGAGAGCACGACCGCGATGCGCGAGCCGACGGCGGTGCAGACCAGCGCGTCCTCGATGCCCGGGTTCGTGGTGGCGTCCTCGGTGGCCGTGAGGATCGTGCCGCCGTTCTCGCCGTACTCCGACTCCTGCAGCAGGCTGCCGTCGCGGCCGTTGAAGATCGAGAACTGGAAGATGACGGGTGCGCCCTCGCCGACGAGGTCGCCCTCGCCCGCGGTCAGGACGCTGCGCTCGTTCTCGGACGCGTAGAGCGGCGTCGGCAGCTCGACCTCGGGGCTCGAGCCGATCTCGCCCGTGGCGGAGATCGCGGCCGAGGCGTCACCGGACGGGATGGCGGGCTCGCAGCCGGCCGCGCCGCCCGAGGCGCTCTGGGTCGCGCAGGCGGTCAGGCTGAGCAGCAGGCCGCCGGCGGCGACGAGCGCGGGGATCTTGCGCACGAATAATCTCCTCGTCGTGGGAACGGTCGTCATCCTACTGGTCGGCATCCGAGCGCTCGGTCGCCGCGGCGGCCTGCTCGGCGGTGCGCAGCGCCTCGCGAGCGGCCTTGCGCAGCTTCTTGCCGCTGGCCGTGCGATCGCCGAGTGCGCCCGGGGTCCAGGCCTCGACGTCCTCGTCGCTGAAGTCGCTCTTCGAGGCGCGGCGCTTGAGCTCGGGCAGCACGGTTCCGGGTGCTAGGCGACGCGCGGTGAGCAGGAATCCGGTGTGCGCGACCATGCGGTGGTCGGGGCGCACGGCGAGGCCCTCGACGTGCCATCCGCGCACCATGGTCTCGCTGGACTGCGGGTTCGTGAAGAGCCCGGTCGAGCGGATGGCCTCGGCCACCCGGCTGAGCTGCGTGACGGTGGCGATGTAGCAGAGCAGCACGCCGCCGGGGGTGAGCGCGGTGGCGACCTCGTCGATGCACTCCCACGGTGCGAGCATGTCGAGCACGACGCGGTCGGCGGTGCCGGCCTCGATCGTCTCCGGCAGGGCGTCGGCGAGGTCGCCGATCGTGACCGACCAGTTCTCGGGCTCGCCGCCCAGGAAGCTGCCCACGTTGCCGCGGGCGATGTCGGCGAACTCCTCACGGCGCTCGAAGGAGGCCAGGCGTCCGCTCGGCCCGATCGCGCGGAGCAGCCACAGGGAGAGCGCGCCGCTGCCGACGCCGGCCTCGACGACCGTGGCGCCGGGGAAGATGTCGGCGTAGGCGAGGATCGCCGCCGCGTCCTTCGGGTAGACGATGGCCGCACCGCGCGGCATCGACATGACGAAGTCCTCGAGCAGTGGGCGCAGCGCGAGGTACTCGACGCCGCCGCTGTTCTCGACGACGGAGCCGTCGGGCAGGCCGATCAGCTGCTCGTGCGGCAGCACGCCGCGGTGCGAGTGGAAGGCGTTGCCGGGCTGCAGGGTGACGGTGTTCATCGAGCCCTTGGGACCGGTCAGCTGCACGCGGTCGCCCTCGCGGAACGGGCCGGACTGGCGGCGCTCGGCGCTCATCGGGCGACCTCGCCCGAGGTCTCGAGCACCGGCTCGAGCGCCCGGAGGCGGTCGACGGTGGCGCCCTCGAGCGTGGTCCAGCGCAGGCCGCCCTCGACGAGGTCGAGGTCGGCGTAGAGGGGGATGCCGACGGCGACGGCGCCGGAGGCCACGGCCGAGGTGAGCCCCGGCACCGAGTCCTCGAAGGCGACGCAGCGGGTCACGTCGACGCCGAGCCGGCGCGCGGCGAGCTCGTAGGCGTCGGGGAACGGCTTCGGGTTCTCGACGTTGTCGCCGGCGACGATCTCGGCGAACACGCCCTCGGGCAGGGCCGCCGCGACGCGGCGCGCCATGCCCTCGTAGGACATCGTGACGAGCGCGCAGGGCACGCCGGCGTCGCGCAGCTCCGTGAGCAGCTCGACCGCGCCGGGGCGCAGGGGCAGCTCCTCGGCGAGGCGTTCCTGCACGTAGGCGTCGAGCCAGTCGACGATCGCGGCCACGGGCAGGTCGACTCCCGCTTCCTGCAGGATCGCGGCGGTGGTCTCGAGGCCGTTGCCGACCATCCGCTCGGCCTGCTCGTGGCTCCAGGTGCCGCCGAAGCGCTCGACGAGCGCGCCCTCGGCCTCCATCCAGTAGGGCTCGGAGTCGATGATGGTGCCGTCCATATCCCAGAGGACGGCTTCCGGGAAGCGCGCAGTCACGGGCATCCACTGTACCCGCGGCGTTCTATCCTGGAGTGCAGCGCCGGCACCGGCGCCGCGCGAGCAGGACGAGAGCAGCGGATTGGCAGCACGCACCGGATTCACCGAGGGACGCATCCTCATCGTCGCCTTCGACGGCTGGAATGACGCCGCCGAGGCGGCCAGCACCGCCGTGAAGACCGTGCGCGACCGGCTGGAGCTGGTCGAGCGCGCGGAGGTGGTCGACGCGGAGGACTACGTCGACTACCAGTTCAACCGGCCGACGGTCGGCATCGACGAGCACGGCGTCAAGCGCATCGAGTGGCCGAGCGTGACGCTCTACGGCCCGCCCGCCGCCAGCACGCCCTCGCCGCGCCGCTTCGGCCGCGGCAAGGGCCTGGCCGCCGACGCCGAGCTCAGCGTGCACGAGGACGGCTCGCACCTGTGGGCGATCCTGGGCACCGAGCCCTCGCGCAGCTGGCGCCGTTTCAGCGCCGAGGTGCTGCAGAGCGTGCAGAGCGCGAAGATCACCGGCGTCGTCTTCGTCGGCGCGATGCTCGCCGACGTGCCGCACACGCGTCCCATCTCGGTGTTCACGACGAGCGAGAACATCGCCGTGCGCGAGCAGCTGAGCATCGAGCGCAGCAGCTACGAGGGCCCGACCGGCATCCTGGGGATCCTGGCCGACGCGGCCGAGACTGCGGGCATCCCGACCGTCTCGATCTGGGCGTCCGTGCCGCACTACGTGCACAACGCCCCCTCCCCCAAGGCCACGCTCGCGCTCATCGACCGCCTCGAGGAGGTGTTGGACGTGGTGATCCCGCGCGGCGACCTGCTCGACGAGTCGGAGAGCTGGGAGCGCGGGATCGACGCCCTCGCCGGCGAGGACGACGACATGTCCGCCTACATCGAGCAGCTCGAGCAGGCCCGCGACACCGTCGACTCGCCCGACGCGAGCGGCGAGGCGATCGCCCGCGAGTTCGAGCGCTTCCTGCGCAAGGGCGACGACGGGGTGGCCGGCAGCGAGGGATCGACGCCGGAGGACCCGAAGACGCCTTAGCCCGCTTGGGTGGGATCCAGCTCCTTCGCGTGCAGGCTCGTCGACTGCGTCGCGGTGGTCAGCTTGCCCTTGCGAGCCTTCTGCACGATGCGGACGACCGTGAACGCGAAGACGGCGATGCTCATGATGCGCTTCATGCGCCGAGCATCGCCGTCCCCGCTGTGCGGGCCGGTGCATCCGCCTGAATGCGGACTGCCTAGGGCTGGATCACTCCCATCGAGAGCAGCACGAGCAGCGTGCCGCCGAGCAGCACCCGGTAGATGACGAAGGGCAGGAAGCTGCGCTTCGAGATGTAGGCCATGAGGCCGGCGATCACGGCGAGGCCGACGCCGAAGGCGACGACCGTGGCGAGCAGCGTCTCGAGCGGACCGTAGACCGCGGGCGTGCAGACCTCGGCGGCGGGGTCGCAGGTGAACGCAGTGTAGAGCTCGTAGAGTCCGCTGCCGAAGACGGCGGGGATCGCGAGCAGGAAGGCGTAGCGCGCCGCCGCGGGCCGGGTGTAGCCGAGTGCGAGGCCGACCGTGGTCGTCGCACCGGAGCGCGAGACGCCGGGCACGAGGGCGAGCATCTGGCCGAGGCCGTAGAGGATGCCGTGCGGGTACGTGAGATCGGTGAGCTCGCGCGTGCGCTTGCCGAGCCAGTCGGCCACACCGAGGATAAGGCCGAAGACGATGAGCACGATCGCGACGATCCAGAGCGAGCGGAACGCGTCGCGGATGTACTCCTGCAGGAAGAAGCCGGCCAGCACGATCGGCACAGTGCCGATGATGATGAGCCAGCCCATCCGCACGTCGGGATCGTTCCTGGGGATGCTGCCGGACGCATCCGCTCGACGTCCCTTGGCGGCGCCGAAGTGGCGGAACCACTTGCCGATGATGCGGGTGATGTCCTTCCAGAAGAACACCATCACCGCGATCTCGGTGCCGATCTGCGTGATCGCGGTGAACGTCGCGCCCGGGTCGGTGGCGGAGGGCAGGAACTCGCCGGCGATGCGCAGGTGCGCGCTGGAGGAGATCGGCAGGAACTCGGTGAGCCCCTGGATCAGGCCGAGGATGGCCGCTTCGATGAATGACACCGGCTGATCCTGTCAGTAACCGGCCAGCAGGTCGCGCAGCACCCGCCGACCGAACACGAGCGCGTCGAGCGGCACGCGCTCGTCGACCCCGTGGAAGAGGGAGGGGAAGTCGAAGTCGGAGGGCAGCTGCAACGGCGCGAAGCCGTAGCCGGCGATGCCGAGCCTGCTGAGCGCCTTGTTGTCGGTGCCGCCGCCGAGCAGGTACGGCAGCACGGGCGCGCCCGGGTCGTGCGCGCCCAGTGCCGCGATCATGGCCTCGACGAGCGGACCCTCGAACGGCACCTCGAGGCCGATGTCGCCGTGCGAGACCGCGATGTCGATGTCGTCGCCCACGAGCTCGCGGATGCGCTCCATGACCCGGTCCTCCTCCCCCGGCAGCGTGCGCACGTCGACGAAGGCCTGCGCGGTGCCCGGGATGACGTTGTGCTTGTAGCCGGCCTCGAGCCTGGTCGGGTTCGAGGTGGTGCGCAGACTGGCCGCGATGAAGCGGTTCGCGGTGCCGGTGGCGAAGGCCAGCTCGTCGGGAGCGGTGCGCTCCGGGTCGACGCCGAGGATGCGGGCGATCTCGCCGAGCAGCGCGCTCGTCGTGCCAGTGAGGCGCACCGGCCACTCCTCCCGGCCGATCGCGACGATCGCCTCGGCGAGCCGGGTGACCGCGTTGTCGCGCACGACCTGCGAGCCGTGCGCCGCCGCGCCCCGTGCGGTGAGGGTGAGCCAGCGCAGCGCCTTCTCGCCGGTCTGCAGCAGGTAGGCGCGCTCGCCGCCGACCGTGATCGAGTAGCCGCCGACCTCGCTGATCGCCTCGGTCGCACCGGCGAACAGCTCGGGGTGGTGATCGACCACGTAGCCCGAGCCGCGCACGCCGCCGGCCTCCTCGTCGCTGAAGAAGGCGACGACGAGGTCGCGCTCCGGCCCGCCCTGCTCGAGCACGTCGCCGAGGGCCGTGAGGATCATCGCGTCCATGTTCTTCATGTCCACGGCGCCGCGGCCCCAGAGCATGCCGTCGCGGATCTCGCCGCCGAAGGGGTCGACGCTCCAGTCCTCGGCCACGGCCGGCACGACGTCGAGGTGCCCGTGCACGACGAGCGCGCCGCGCTCGCTGCCGGTGCGCCCCGGCACGCGGGCGATGACGCTCGTGCGGCCGGGCTCGGCGTCGATGTAGGTCGGCGTGAGCCCGAGCGACTCGAGCTTCGCGCCGACGTACTCGGCCGCCTCGGTCTCGCCCTTCGACTTCCCCTCGCCGTAGTTCGTGGTGTCGAATCGGATGAGGTCCCGTGCGATGATCGCGGTCTCGTCGAGTTGCTCGCTCATGCCCCAACGCTATCGCCGCCGACGACGCGCCCGGGCGGTACGCCCGTGTTCAGGGCGCGTTCATTTCCGTGCTAATGTCTTCCTCTGTTGGCCGCGAACGCGGCGGGGCTTCCGAGCCCGACAACATCCCATGCGCGGATGGCGGAAATGGCAGACGCGCTAGCTTGAGGTGCTAGTGCCCGTATAGGGCGTGGGGGTTCAAGTCCCCCTTCGCGCACATGGAATGAAGGCCCCGGATCATCGCGATCCGGGGCCTTTTCCGTTCTCCGGGCACTCGTGCGTGCTGACGCGCACCTGTTGAATGCGCTCCGCGTCGCGAGCAGGAGAATCGTCTACCAGGCAGCAGCTGATGCGCAAGCGGGTCGGTGACAGCCTCGACTCGAGCCCGCGCATCCCGCGAGCAGGGATCGCGCGGCACTGCGGCTATGGTCAGAGATTCTTCTCTTGCTGCAGGTCAGCCTGCCATCTCGATCGGAGCGACGATGAGTACCACTGAAACCACTTGGGTCCCGCCCAGCGTTCTTGCCCGCATGACCGAACAGCTCGCTGCCTTGTCAGCGGAGCCGAATCCGTCGTCCGAGACGACGCAGCGAATCGTCGCTCTGCGGGGCGCGCTGCGCAACGCGGAAGCGTCCGAGAAGCCCGACGACGGTCTGGTCGAGCCCGGGATGATCGTAACGGTGCTCTTCGCGAAGGAGGCGCAGACGACGACGTTCCTCTTCGGGTCCCGAGATCTGATCGCAGCCGACCCGTCGCTCAAGCTCGACGTGTACTCCCCGACTTCGCCACTCGGCGCAGCGCTTCTCGGTTCCGTCGTCGGAGATATCGTTCGCTATCCGTCCCCTTCGGGACTCGAGGTGGCGCTGCGGGTGGTCAGCGCCGAGCCGTATCGGGCCTGAGGATCAAGGGCCACCGCCATCGGCGCGGCTTCCGCGGGATCTCGGCACTCAGCTATCGCGCACGGGAGCGCTCTGCGAAGCCTCAGCGGGCGCTACCTCGGGATAGGTCACCCGCTCCCCGTCGAAACGCGCGAACGACGTCGGTTTGCGGGGCACGCTCGAGGTCGGGCTCATGATGTCGAGCACCGGCACGCCCCGCGCGATGAGAGCATCCGCGATGAGCGAACGATGGCAGCGCCACGGTACAGCCTCCGCGCACATGATCGCGGTGCGCTGCTGCGCCGCTGTCGCCAGCAGATGCTCGAGGCCCCGGGCGAACGGCTCGGTCTGGGCGTAGTCGGCGTAATTGCGGAAGCTCTGGTTACGCCAGGCCGCGTTGCGGTCGTCGGCGGCGGGATCGCGTCGCCGTCGACCGCCGAGCTCGGCGATCCGTTCGTACCGGATGCCGACCTCCTGCAACGAGCGCGCGAGCGGCTCCTCACCGAAGTGCGGGTACCGGCGAGAGCCGGGGATCGTGCGCACATCGACCAGCCGCTCGATGCCGTTAGCCTGCAGCATCGACAGGAACACGGCGAGCGGATGCGTCGAATGACCCACCGTCCACACGGTCGACTCCGCCACTACCGTCCTCCGTCCCGATCCGCTTCCCGTCGATAGGGTTCTTTTGTCTCCACGTCGAGACGATCCCCTCGAGCTCGCGCGATGCACCGCGCGAGCACTTCCATGCTCCATCGGAGGTCCCCGTGACGCAGCTCGACTCCCGCCTCGTTCCCATCTTCGACGAGATCCTCCGTCGCAACCCGGGCGAGTCGGAGTTCCACCAGGCCACTCGCGAGGTGCTCGAGAGCCTCTCGCCCGTCGTGTCGAAGCACCCCGAGTACACCGACGCCGAAGTGATCCGGCGGCTCTGCGAGCCCGAGCGGCAGATCATCTTCCGGGTGCCGTGGGTCACCGACGAGGGACGCGTGGAGGTCAACCGCGGCTTCCGCGTCGAGTTCAACTCGACCCTCGGTCCGTACAAGGGCGGCCTCCGCTTCCACCCGAGCGTCAACCTCGGCATCGTCAAGTTCCTCGGGTTCGAGCAGATCTTCAAGAACGCACTCACCGCGCTGCCGATCGGCGGAGGGAAGGGCGGCAGCGACTTCGACCCGAAGGGCCGCTCCGACGCCGAGGTCATGCGCTTCTGCCAGTCGTTCATGACCGAGCTGCAGCGTCACCTCGGCGAGCACACCGACGTGCCCGCGGGCGACATCGGCGTCGGCGGGCGGGAGCTCGGCTACCTGTTCGGGCAGTACAAGCGCATCACCAACCGCTACGAGAGCGGCACCCTCACCGGCAAGGGGCTCACCTGGGGCGGATCGCAGGTGCGCACCGAGGCCACCGGGTACGGCACGGTCTTCTTCGTCGACGAGATGCTGCGGCTGCGGGGCGAGGAGCTCGACGGCAAGGACGTCGTCGTCTCCGGGTCGGGCAACGTCGCGATCTCCGCCATCGAGAAAGTGCACCAGCTCGGCGGCCGCGTCATCGCCTGCTCCGACTCGTCGGGGTACGTCGTGGACGAGCGCGGCATCGACCTCGAGCTGCTCAAGCAGATCAAGACGGTCGAGCGCGGCCGCATCGCCGAGTACGTCGAGCGGCGCGGGCACGGCGCGCGACTCGTCACCGAGAGTTCCATCTGGGACGTGCCGTGCGCCGTCGCCCTGCCCTGCGCGACGCAGAACGAGCTCGACGAGCAGGGCGCCGCCGCGCTCATCCGCAACGGCTGCGAGATCGTCGCGGAGGGCGCCAACATGCCCACGACCCCGGCGGCCATCCGCGCCCTCGCCGCAGCCGGGGTCCGCTTCGCCCCGGGCAAGGCGGTCAACGCCGGCGGCGTGGCGACTAGCGCGCTGGAGATGCAGCAGAACGCCTCGCGCGACTCCTGGACGTTCGAGTACACCGAGGCTCGGCTCGCGGAGATCATGCGCGGTATCCACGCCCGCTGCGTCGAGACAGCGGACGAGTACGGCACCCCTGGCGACTACGTGGCCGGCGCCAACATCGCCGGCTTCATCCGAGTAGCCGACGCGATGCTCGCCTTCGGCGTCATCTGAACGGGTATGGGCCTGAGCGCTGCAGCGGACGCAGCTTCGCGCCGGCCGCGCTGAAGCCGCTGAGGAGCGATCGATCCTGGCTCTGCGCCGTGACGCCGCTCGACTCGTCGAGGCGGACGGTCGCGTCGTGGTCGATCAGGTCAGCGGCGTCACACGCACGACCAGCCGCCCTCGACCGCGGGCCCTGACACCTCGCCCCTCGTCGTAGGTCCCCGACTCGAAGAGCCGGCCGGCCTCGCTGCGCTGCTCGAGGGGCGCCGCTTCGTAACCGAGCGATGGACCGAAGCGGAGTGAATCCGAGGTTGAAGTGGAGCTCCGGCCGCACGCCGCGCGTGCTGGTTCCGTGTTAGCTCAGCTCGCCCGGCATCATCCGCCCGGTGCGGGGGTCCTCCTTTCGGCGTACCCCGCCGCCGCCGCCGATTCGTCCTCACGGCCGTCCCGCCGCTGTCCGACCCTTCCTAGATTCGGGGGTACCGAACGAGGAGGATTCATGATCGAGGCGGAGAGCCTGACCAAACGCTACGACGGCGGCACCGCCGTGGACGGCATCACGTTCACGGTGCGGCCCGGCACCGTCACCGGCTTCCTGGGCCCGAACGGCGCGGGCAAATCGACGACCATGCGCATGATCGTCGGGCTCGACCGGCCGTCATCGGGTCGCGTCCTCGTCAACGGCAAGGCCTACGCGCGGCACCGTGCCCCGCTCGGCGAGGTCGGCGCGCTGCTCGATGCCAAGGCCGTGCACGGCGGGCGGACCGCCCGCAGTCACTTGGCGTCCCTCGCTGCGACGCACGGCCTGCCACGTACTCGGGTCGACGCCGTCATCGAGCTCGCGGGCCTCGGCAGCGTCGCGCGCAAGCGCATCGGCACCTTCTCGCTCGGCATGGGGCAGCGCCTCGGCATCGCGGCGGCTCTGCTGGGCGACCCGCAGACGCTGATCCTCGACGAACCGGTCAACGGTCTCGATCCGGAGGGCGTGCTCTGGGTGCGCACGCTGCTGCGCGGCCTGGCCGCCGAGGGGCGCACCGTGCTGCTCTCGTCGCACCTCATGAGCGAGATGGCGCTCACCGCCGACCACCTCATCGTGCTGGGACGAGGGCGCGTGCTCGTCGATGCGAGCACCAGCGACGTCGTCGCACACGCCCAGCCGCTGACGGTGCGCGTGCGCACCCCGCAAGCGACCGAGGTGGAGGAGATGCTGCGACGCCGGCTGGGCGCGAGCGTCTCCCCGGTGGACCGCGACCTGCTCGACGTGCGCGGACCGGATGCGGCGACCATCGCCGAAGCGGTGGCCGGAGCCGGTCTCGTGCTGCACGGACTCGCGCCCGTCGAGGTGTCGCTCGAGGACGCCTACCTGCGGCTCACCGCCGACTCGGTCGAGTACCGCTCGTCCATCGCACCCGCTTCGCACGACCCCGCTCGCCACACTGGAGGAACCCGATGACCACGTCCGCCCCCGCCACGCTCACTCGCCGCTCCCCCGTAGGACCCGCGACGTTCGGCCGTCAGGTCGCCGGCGAATGGATCAAGGCTCGATCCCTCCGCTCGACCTGGTGGGTACTCGCGCTCGGCACCGCGCTGCTGCCGGCCTTCGCGGTATCGCGGATGGCGAGCATCGCGCAGGTCCCGGAGGCGGTGGGCTCCGAGACCCTGGTCGGCGCCGCCTACGCGACCTCCGGGGTCGCGCTGGCGCAGCTCGCATTCGCGGTGCTCGGCGTGCTCGCGATCGCGGGCGAGTACGGCTCCGGTCAGATCCGCACCACGCTCACCGTGGTTCCTTCCCGCACGACGGCGATCACGGCCAAGCTGCTCGTGACCGTCGGCATGGTGGTGCTCGCCGCCGCCTTCGCGGTGGCGCTGTCCTGGGCGCTCTGCGCGGCGTGGTTCGACCAGACCGGCATGTCCATCGACCTCACCCGCGCCGAGGACGCGCGCATCATGCTCGGCGCCCCGCTTTACCTCGGCGCCATCACCGCGCTCGCCTTCGGCATCGCAGCGGTCGTGCGCAGCTCCGTCGCGGGCATCGCCATCGTGCTCGGGCTGCTGCTGGTCGTCGAGAACCTGCTGGCCGTCATCCCCTGGTCGCCGCTGCAGGACCTGGCGGCGTACCTGCCGTCGAGCGCCGGCAGCCGACTGCTCCTGGCCGAGGCAGCCGGGTCCGTCATCACCGCGTCGAACAGCACCCTGCTGGGCCCGTGGGTCGGTTTCGCCGTGCTGCTCGGTTGGTCCGCGGCGTTGCTCGTCGTCGCCGGCGTGCTGCTGCGGCGTCGGGACGTCTGACGCGTGCGGCGCGCCTGCGACAGTAGAGACATGACGGAGGATCCCTCGATGACGCGCGAGCCGCGGTCGCCAGCGCCCGTGCTCACCGAGCAGCAGGTGCGCCGCTCGGGACCGTTCCGTGCTCTGCTCGTCCGCAGGCCGCTCATCGTCGATGCGTTCGTGGCGGCATGCTTCGCCGGGTGGGCGCTGCTCACCGGTATCGGCGCGGATTCGATGTACACCCTCCATGCGTACCTCGGAGGCGATCAGGTACTGCAGATGCAGTACGCCTCGGTCGTCCTGACCGTGCTCGGATCGGCTGCGTTGCTGCTCCGCCGCCGCAGACCGCTACCCGTGGCGCTCGTCATGGCCTGCCTCGGCGTCGTGGCGCTCGCGGGCACGGGCACGACCTCCGGATTCGAGGTCGGTGTGGCGATTGCGCTCCACGCGGTGTCCGCCTCGCAGCCGCCGCGGGTCACCTGGCTGAGCTTCACCGCGGCGGTGCTCGCACTGCTCGTCGCCGCACCGCTGTTGCCGCAGGCGCGGACGGTCGGCACGATCATCGCCGGCACCTCCGCCGACCGCGGCGACGACATCGGCCTCGCGGCCTTCGTGCAGGGCGGCGCGTGGTACCAGACGGCGCTGCCCGTGCTCGTGCTGGCGCTCGTCGCCGTCGCGCTCGGCATCGGGGCGCGCAACGACCACTTGCATGTGGCGCGGCTCGTCGAAGCCGCCAACGCCTCCGCCCGCGACCAGGTGCAGCGCGCCGATCTCGCCCGGGCTGCAGAGCGCGCCCGCATCGCCCGCGAGATGCACGACGTGGTGGCGCACAGCATCTCGGTCATGGTCGCGCTCGGCGGCGGAGCCTCCATCGCTCTCGAGGAGGCTCCCGATCGTGCGCGGATCGCGCTCGACGAACTCACCGCCACCGGGCGCTCCGCGCTCACCGACATGCGCCGTGTGCTCGGCGTGCTCGACGAGCGCTCTCTCCCCGCATTTGACGTCGAGGACGACGGTTCCGCGGTCGACGATGCGACGACCTCCCCCTTGCCGGGCATCGCCGAGCTGGAAGCCCTCGTCGAGCGCTTCCAGCTCGTCGGGATGCGACTGCAGGCGTCCGGCCTCGACGATCGGCGACTCCGCGAGCTCGATGCGGGCCTGCAGCTGACCGTCCACCGCGTCGCTCAGGAGGCGCTGACGAACGCTCTGCGACACGCGCCGGGCAGCCAGGCGGTCGAACTCCGCGTCGACCTCGCCGAGGACGCCGTCGAGGTTGTCATCACCGATCGCGGTCCGACGGCGCCCGTTGTCGCCGTGCAGGGCACGGGACGAGGGCTGCTCGGCATGCGGGAGCGTGCCGCGGCTTTCCGCGGCACGGTGGAGGCTGGTGCGCACGAGGGCGGTTGGCGGGTAAGGGTGCTGCTGCCCCGGGACGAGGAGACGAGATGACGACCGTGCTGCTGGTGGACGACCAGGCGCTGATACGGATGGGGTTCCGGTTGATCCTCGACGGGTCACCCGATCTGCAAGTGGTCGGCGAGGCCGGTGACGGACGAACCGCGGTGGACCAGGTATCCGCACTGCGGCCTGATGTCGTGCTGATGGACGTGCGCATGCCGGGGATCGACGGCATCGAGGCGACCCGCCGGATCGTGGTCGCCCACCCGGAGGTGCGGGTACTCGTCCTCACCACGTTCGACCTCGACGAGTACGCCTTCGCCGCGCTCCGAGCCGGCGCCAGCGGGTTCCTGCTCAAGGACGCCTCGCCCGTCGAGCTCGCCTCCGCGGTGCGCACCGTCGCCGCGGGCGACTCGGTCGTCTCACCCCGGGTGACCCGCCGCCTGCTCGAGCTGTTCGCGCGAGCGCTGCCCGCAGACACCGCCCGCTCCAACGACGTGGGCGACCCGCGTCTGGCAGCGCTCACGCCTCGCGAGACCGAGGTGCTGCGCTGCGCCGCCGACGGGCTCTCGAACGCCGAGATCGCCGCACGGCTGTTCCTCTCCGAGACGACCGTGAAGACCCACATCGGCCGGCTGCTCGCGAAACTGGGGGTACGCGACCGGGTACAGGCAGTGGTCCTGGCCTACGAGACCGGGCTCGTACGCGTCGGGCGCTGAGCCGCAGCCGGGTCCCTTTCCGGACCGGCGGCACCCTGCACCCCAGCCCGCATCCCTCGAGGACGAGAGTGCCGAGTGCGATCGAGATCGTCGCCGATCTCTTCACCGAAGACGCGTGCGGCACTCGTTTCCCCGGAGCCATCAGAGGAGCCGACCAAGCAGAACGGCGCACCCTGCGCCGAGGATCGGGACACCGGCAACCCACTCGAGGTCCCTTGGACTCGTGTACTCAACGCAGAATCTGCCAATCCCCTCCGCAGATCACGCATGGTGAACGATGACGGGCTGCCATGCAGTGGGTCCGGCATCCCCGAGTGGCTCCGGACCGGCCGGCAACGCGGTCTCAGCCGAGATCTCTGCATCTGAGCGGACGGTGTCTCGATCAGTTCGCGCGACCGGGTAGCGGGCGCGGTCATGCGACAGTTTCGAGGTGACCGAGCTCATCGGCTACGCCGGCGTCGGGGCACGTCAGCAATCGACCGGCCGCCCCGGCCTGCGCGTCTTGACCCTTGGAGGCAGCCTCGTTGACACAGCAACCCCGATGGGATCGGTGGTGTTCACCGTCGCGGCCGCGCTCGCGCAGATGGAGCTCGGCCGAAAACAGGAACGCATCGCCGAACTGCGGCGCAGCCACTGAGTTCGGCACCTTTAAGGTCGATAACGGCGACGACGGAGCGCTCACTGCCGTGCCGGCGGTCCCGAACGATGACTGACCGAGTTCACGGTGCAGCTCATGAAGCCGCCTTGGTCGGTTCGCGCGCAGAGCGCAGCGTTGCGGCCGCAGGCTGCTGAGGAGCACCACCACCCCTGTGCAGAGCCTCAGCGATCTGCTGCCGCGATGCATCGATCCGTAGACCGGTCCTCAGCGTGCGGCGGCGGTTCAAACGGGGCCGCGGTCACGCCGCACGAGACGAACGAGAGTGAGATCCTCATGTTCTTCCATCGACAGGAGCTGCAGCACAGGGCGACACCGGAGAAGCCCGATGCGGCCTACGCTCGCAAACTGCAGGAGGTGCTCGGCGGGCAGTACGGCGAGATCACCGTCGCCATGCAGTACGGGTTCCAGGCCTGGAACTCCAAGCTGCCCGGCAAGTACCGGGATCTGCTCTACGGGATCGGCGCCGAGGAGATGGGTCACGTCGAGATGCTGGCGATCATGATCGCCCAGCTGCTCGAGAAGGCCCCGACCGAGGACGTCGAGCACGCCGTCGCGAACGACCCGACCATGGCGGCGATCATCGGCGGCACCGACCCGCAGCACGCCATCGTCGCCGGTGCCGGCGCGCGGCCGGTCGACAGCAACGGCAACCCCTGGCAGGGTTCCTTCATCACTGCGAGCGGCAACCTGCTCGCCGACTTCACCGCCAACGCGAACGCCGAGATGCAGGGGCGCATCCAGGTCGCGAGGCTGTGGCACCAGACCGACGACCGCGGTGTCAAGGACCTGCTCGCGTTCCTCCTGGCGCGCGACACGATGCACCAGAACCAGTGGATCGCCGCTGCGAAGGAGCTGCAGGAGGAGGGCGTGGAAGGCCTGCCCGTGCCGTCGACGTTCCCGCAGACGAACGAGAAGGGCGAGTACTCCTACCAGTACCTCAACTTCTCCGACGGTGCGGCTGCGGCCGAGGGCGCCTGGGCCGCTGGGCCCACGCCCGACGGCAACGGCGAGTTCAGCTACCACGACGGCCCGACCTCGGCGGTGCCGATGCCGCCGCCGCCCGTGGCCGACCCCAAGCTGCACGGCTCGGCGCCGCACACCACGAACCCGGTCAAGAAGGCTGCGAGCGCGGTGAAGGACGCGCTGACCGGAGAGGAGTGACATGACGATCGAGCCCGTCGGCGGCGGTCACCTCACCTCATCTGATCCGGCCCGCTCGAGAGGGCCGGAGCTGACGGGTCAGCTGCACCTGCACCGTGCACTGTCGGCGTCGTCGGCCGTCGTGCTCGCGGTGGTGGCCGTCCTGCTCGTCAGCGCGACGCTCGCCGCGGTGCTCTCGGAAGCCTCGCTGCGGCTCGACGCGCTGGCCACGGGGATCGCCGCAGCGGCACTGCTCGTGATGGCGGTGCGGCGCCTGCGGCGCGGCTAGTGGTGCGACGGTCCTCTCCTGGACCACCGGTCCGGAGAGGACCGTCTCACCAGTGCGTGGGACAGGAGCGCACTGCGTGGACAGGCATCGATCTGGCCGTCGGTGGAATCGCCGCGGGGAAAGGTCGGCGAAAGGCGCGATAACACTGCGTACAGCCTCAGAGCAGCGCACGTGCCGCAGCGCCCGACCTACCGTCCTGGCATGCGAGCGATGACCTACCGAGGCCCCTACCGTGTGCGCGTCGACGAGAAGCCGATGCCCGCCATACAGCACCCGAACGATGCGATCATCCGCGTGACGCGCGCTGCGATCTGCGGGTCCGATATCCACCTCTTCCACGGGCTCATGCCCGACACCCGTGTCGGCACGACGTTCGGCCACGAGTTCATCGGCGTCGTGCACGAGGTCGGACCGTCCGTGCGAAACCTCTCGATCGGCGACCGCGTGATGGTGCCCTTCAACATCTCGTGCGGGTCGTGCTTCTTCTGCTCTCGCGGCCTCGCTTCCAACTGCCATAACGTCAACCCCAACGCCACCGCTGTCGGGGGCATCTACGGCTACTCCCACACCTGCGGCGGGTACGACGGCGGCCAGGCGGAGTTCGTCCGGGTGCCGTTCGCAGACGTCAACCCGATGGTCATCCCAGAATGGCTCGCCCCTGAAGACGCCTTGATGATGACCGACGCTCTGGCAACGGGGTATTTCGGCGCTCAGCTCGGAGAGATCCGCGAGGGTGACACGGTGGTCGTCTTCGGCGCGGGCCCAGTGGGGCTCTACGCGGCGCTCTCCTCATGGTTCATGGGCGCTGGACGCGTGATCGTCGTCGACCATCTGCCCGAGCGGCTCGAGAAGGCGCACAGTTTCGCCCACGCCGAGACGCTGCACTTCGGCGAGGTCGACGACGTCGTGCTGCATCTCAAGCGCATCACCGACGGGCTCGGCGCGGACGTGGCCATCGACGCGGCCGGCGCGGAAGCGGACGGCAACTTTCTGCAGCACACCACCGGCGCGAAGCTCAAGCTGCAGGGCGGCTCCCCCGTCGCCCTGAACTGGGCGATCGACGGCGTACGCAAGGGCGGCAGCGTCGCCGTCGTCGGCGCATACGGGCCGATGTTCAGCGCGGTCAAGTTCGGTGATGCGCTCAACAAGGGGCTCACTCTGCGTATGAACCAGGCCCCCGTCAAGCGGCAGTGGCCGCGCTTGCTGCATCACATCGAGCAGGGCCATCTCCGCCCCAGCGACATCATCACCCACCGCATCCCTCTCGAGCACATCGCTGAGGGCTACCACCTGTTCTCGGCGAAGCTCGACGGCTGCATCAAGCCGATCGTGCTCGTCGGCGAGGAATGAGAGGACCCGTCGTGCCCTACACCGCACAGAAGCCCGAGCTGGCGGAGACCGCAGACCAGCTGCGCGAGCGGATCCCCGGGTGGGGCTCCGACGTCGACCCGAACGATCGCCCCTCCGTGCCGCAGGAGCGGACCGAGACCACCGGTGCGCACTGGACGCTCCCGGAACGCCAGCCCGGCAGCGCGAACCGTGAGCGATCGATCGAGCACATCGGCATGCCGGCCGCGTTCGGCGACACCATTCCTTTGAGCGGTCTCTCCGGAAAGGTGCGCCGACTCGCGTACGAACGCTTCAGCGAAGCGCGAGCCGCCCACTGGTTGCTGCTGCTCACCGGCGATCGCATCGACGTCGCCGAGAGCAGGGTGAAGGCCCTCCTGCAGGGTCAGCCCGACGACCCGATTGCCGAAACGGGTATCCGCGCAGAACTGCACGGCCACGGATTCAGATCGCGCGCGGGCGGACACCGTGCGGACGTGAAGCACGCGTGGATCGATCCGGTCGTCGCCGCAGGTCCGACCCTGCTCGCCGTCGGCGCGGTGGCGCTCGTCGCCCGCGCACTGGTGCGTCGCACATGACGCCGCGGCCCGCCGCTGAGGAAGTCGCCGACAGGGTCTACCGGGTCGAGCACGCCCACGTGAACGTCTACCTCGTGCGCAACGGCGACGACCTCCTGCTCGTCGATGCCGGTCTGCCGCGGCACTGGGCACGGTTGATGCTCGCCCTCGAGGAGCTCCGCCTCGGCCCAGAGGCGCTCCGTGCGCTCGTCATCACGCACGGGCACTTCGATCACCTCGGCACAGCGCGCCGGCTGCAGCGGGAGTTCGGCGTGCCGGTCTGGGCGCATCCGGACGATTTCTTCATCGCGGAGCATCCCTACCGGTACGACCATGAACGCTCACGGCCCGCCTTCCTGGCGCTGCATCCATCCGGGGCTCGCATCGTGACGCGCATGGCGCTCGGCGGAGCGCTCGGGGTCCGCGGCATCACAGACCTGCAGGCATTTCGCGGCGGCGACGAGCTGGACGTCCCCGGCTCGCCGACCGCGATCGCGACCCCGGGGCACACCGACGGCCATTGCGCCCTGCACCTGCCGGATCACGGCGTGGTCTTCAGTGGCGACGCGCTGGTCACCCTGGATCCGTACACCGGGCGCACCGGACCGCGCATCGTCGCTGGGGCCGCCACCGCGGATTCCCCGAGGGCGAAGGCGTCCCTCGCCGCCATCGGAGCGCTCTCGGGCAGCGTTCTGCTGCCCGGGCACGGCGCGCCCTGGTACGGCGCCATGCAGGACGCCGAGGCGATCGCGCGCAGCAACACCGGCTCGCTGCGCTGATACGCCTCAGCGGTAGCGGCGGGGCGGGACCCAGGTCTCGCCGAAGACCCTGTTCCACGAGTCCGGCTCGAAGGGGCTGTCCCCGCCGGCGGGGTAGTTCGTGAGCTCCCCGAACACGACCCGATCCGGCAGGTGGTAGAGGTCCACTCGGACGAAGTCGGTCTCGGCGCCGAGCTGAGCGGCTACTCGCAGCATCTCGTCGAGACGCTCAGGTCGCGCCGGCTGCACGCTTCGCCACGGGAGGCCGCCGGAGAGGTCGAGATGCCGCCATTCAGTGTCGAAGAAGTCTTGAGTGCGCGCGCCGAATCGCCCGCCGTCGACTTGCACGAAGCGCACCTGGCCGTGGAAGACGAAGAACTTGAAATCCTCGGGCACGGAGCCGTCGTCGCCGATCAGGAACTCCTCCACGATCACTCGTCGTGGCACGCGCCCATACGCCCATTCGCGGTTCGGCCCCTGGCCGTACAGCTTGCCGAGCCATCCCTCGGCGATCCGCGCGATGTGCTGCCGGTCAGCATGCTCGGGCCGCACGTGCGCGTACTGCCAACCCCATTCGGCTCGTGGCAGCCGAGCACCGCGATCGGCTCCCGGCGAGACCACCACTACCGCACCGGAACCGTGGGTCGGCTTGACGACGAACGCCTCCGGCAACGTCGCGTCGATCAGGTGCCGCGGCGTGTCGGTGACGAGGAGGGCCGTGGGCAGGTACCGCTCGCCGACGGTTCGGCGTACGTACTCGCGGACTGCGACCTTGTCGGCGAATTGGATCAGCAGACGACGGTGGTCACGAAGCATCTTGTACTGGACCTTTTCGGTGAAGGTCACCGGTCGTCGGCTCCGCAGGAGCCGCCACGCCCGAACGAGCCGGCTGTGCTCTCGCCATCGGTGAAGCCGTCGTCGAGACGCTGCCGAGAGTCGCATTGCTCCATTGTGCCGACGGGCTCATCGCGCGGCGTCGGTTCAGCGGTCGGTGGACTGGTGGTGGCGACCGGACGACGCTCGTGGTTCGTGGCGAACCGCTGCGGCGGGTCCAGGGGTCAGGACCCGCCACGTCCGTCGCTGTGCGGCTAGGGCCAGAGCTGGATGAGGATGATCTCGCTGGTGCCCCGCACCGCGAGGTCGAACGGGACGTGTCGGTCCCTCGAATGAGCTCGCAGGCGGTGCCGGCCGCCCTCCGTCCTGCGCTGCACGGTCACGCGTGGGATCGCCCCGCGAACCGAGACCTGCTCGGTCGTGATCACGGGGATCTCAGCAGTCTCGTCCCAGTGCTCCTCTGGCTCAGCGGGCGGCTCGCCCTGGTGCACTTCGATGCACACCAAGGCGGTCCCGCACGCATTGCCGGTGAGCAACCCGAGCGCCAGGTCGTCAACGAACAGGCCCTCATCGACCGCAGAGGCCCCAGCTGCGTTGAAGCGGATGCCGTCCAAGGCGAGCTGATGCCGCTCGATCTCGAGCATGCAGTACGAGCGGGCGAGCGACGCTTCCATCTCGGGTGCCGATCACCGGGCCGTACGGCGGCCGCCAGTGAGCGTGAAAGCTCTTCGGGGCTTGGCGACGCCGGAGCTGCGAGGCCAGGATCGACGGGTCATGCTCACGTTATGAACCCTGGGCGGCCTGGGCGCAACGGGCTTGACAATTCGTCAACCACGCTCGTCTGTCGGAGGCCCGTCCTGCTGCGACGAGCATCGAATCTTCGATGCACCCACGCGCAGCGCCAGGCGGCCGGGCCTTCACCCCTCGATTCGCGTGCAGAGGACAGTCACGTCGCGGCACGTGCGAACAGCCTGAGAGCCTTCGTGCCGTGCGGGACGCCGCGGCACGGTGGTCGTGACTGAGGAGGTCTACTTTGTCCGAAGATTCGCTCCGCCGCGCCAAGCGGCCCCGCTCGATCCTGGCGGGACCCTACGGCCATCCCGTCCATGCCCTGCTCATCACGCTGCCCATCGGAGCGTGGACTGCGAGCATCGTCTTCGATCTGCTGAATTTTGTCGTCGTCGACGACGCCGCAGCGTTCGCGACGGGCGCTCAATGGTTGATCGGCATCGGCCTTGTTGGCGCCGGGTTGGCCGCGGTTGCCGGCTTTCTCGACCTCAGCGTGCTCGGACGGGGCACCCGCGCTCGCGCGATTGCGATCGTGCACGCCGTGATCAACGGGGTCACCGCGTTGCTGTTCTTCAGCTCGCTGCTGCTGCGCGTCGACGAGGCTGCCGTCCCCGTGGCGGCCTTCGTGCTCAGTGTCATCGCCATCGCCCTGCTGAGCCTCTCCGGAGTGCTCGGCGGCGAACTCACCTACCGGTACGGCGTCCGGGTCGCTGATGAGAGCACGCAGCGTCCCGCGTACGTGCCCGGCGATGGTCGGCTCGGTCGCGCTCGCCGCCGGTGAGAACTCCCGTCATCGTCATGACGGGTGCGTCGAGCGGTGTCGGGCGCGCCACCGCGCTGCGACTCGCGGACCGTAAGCCCGTCCGACTGGTGCTCGCAGCTCGTAGCGTCGAAAGCCTTGAGGCGGTCGCCGCCGAATGCCGATCCCTCGGCGCGACGGCCATCGCGTTGCCGACCGATGCCCAGGGTGAGCGACCACGAAGCCGCATCGTGATCGTGGGGTCGTTGTTCTCGAAGATCGTTGCGCCGGCGGTCGGTGCCTGCGCAGCGTCGAAGCACGCGACCCTCGCGTTGTCGGAGACGCTCCGGCTGGAACTGCTGGGCAGCGGCATCCGAGCGGATGTCGCGTGCCCCGCGTCGCGTGGTGCTGGTCGGCAGGACGCAGGGCAGCTTGGTCCTCCTGCGCGCCGCTCTTTCGATGGCCTACGACCGCCTGGCCCGTTCTGCGATCCGGCGCATCGCCCTGCGCGGCAGACCATCCCCGAAGAGAAACGGCACGTTGCACCACCCCGAGCCGACGTCGAATGCCGTCTCCGGCGGCTGTCGGCCACCTGGGGTGCGTCGTCCGCGAGATCCATGAGCTCCAGCGAGTCGCAGGTGGCTCAGTCGGGCTGATTACCGACGTCGAAGCGGTCGGTGCAGCGCCGTTCCGTTTCGGCCAGAAGCGCGCCCGTCCGGATGGCGACGGGCCAGCTACTGGTGCTCGGCGCGACCGCGGCCCTCGTCGCCGTGCTCATCATCAGTCTTCGTCTGGGCGGCCTGTCGGCGCAGCCTGCGCCCGGCGCGGACGTCGGCGGCGTGCTGCTCGGCCTTCTTGTCGCTCGCTTTCGTGTCTCGCGGAGGGAGCTGCAGGGTCTCCTCCGCTTCGATGCCGGCCTGCAGCTGGCGGCCGCGCTCGAGTTCGGCGTCGAGTTCGGCACCGAACAGCAGCGCGTTGTTGGAGATCCAGATCCACAGCAGGAACAGGATGATGCCGCCGATGGGGCCGTAGGTGGCGTCGTAGCTGGCGAAGTTGACGGCGTAGATCGCGAAGCCGACCGAAGCGACCGCCCACACGACGAGGGCGACGAGCGACCCGACGCTCATCCACCGGAACTTCGGCTGCTTGATGTTCGGCGTGGCGTAGTACAGCACCGCCACGACGGCGATCGCCAGAACCAGCAGGATCAGCCACTTCGCGATGTCCCAGACGATGACGACACCGCTCGGCAGTCCGAGGGCGGCGGCCACCTGCTCCGCGATCGGCCCGCTCACGGCGACCAGGAGCGCTGCGAGGACCGCGACGATGATCGCGAAGACCGTCACAGCGAGAGTCGTGGGGCGCAGCTTCCAGATGGGTCGACCCTCCTGGATGCCGTAGATGCGATTCATCGCCCGGGAGAACGCGGTCACGAACCCGGATGCCGACCATAGCGCGCCGCCGATACCGATGATCAGCGCGAATCCGGCGCCCTGCGCGCCGGCGAGTTGGCTGATGAGACCCCGCACCGTCTCGGTTGCGTCGTCGGGGACGATGCCCTGCACGAGACCGAGAATTGCATCGGTCGTCGTCTCGGGATTCCCGACGACGCCGATGATCGATACCGCTGCCAGAAGGGCTGGGAAGAGCGCGAGGACGCCGTAGTAGGTGAGGGCGGCTGCGAGGTCGGTACACTGGTCCGCGCCGTACTGGCGCAGCGTCGTGCGCAGCACGTACAGCCAGGACCGCTTGGTGAGGTCGTTCGGGGAGTCGGGCTTGCGGGGGTCGTCCGCATCCGGCGCCGACGCCGCGACATCGGAGGCGCGGCGGCCCTCCTCCTCAGCCACGGCGCACCGCCAGCACGACGAGGCCGACGATGACAGTGGCTGCCGCGAGCCCGATCCCGATGGCGATGCCCGGGTTGCGGCGTACCGAGCGTCGGGCCGACTGTGCCAGCTCACGCGGTGCTAGACGATGCTCGAGCTCGGTCAAAGTCTCCTGCAGCTCGTCGCGGGTGCGCTCAGCTTCGAGGCGCAGGCCCTGCTCGCCGACGGCCGGGGTCGGGTTGCTCTCGTTCATGGTCAGCTCCCGGTCACGGCGTCGACGTCCTTGCGGACGCTATCGATGGTTTCGATTGGCACAGGCGGCGCACCACGCTTCAGGAGCCTCGCGCCGACGAGGGCGAGCACGGCCGCCAGCAGCACCAGAGCGCCCCCGACGATGAGCGACGCCGCCCACGCGGGCAGTACCAGCGCAAGCGCATGCGCTCCGCCCTGGAGCAGGAACCCGACTCCGAAGAGGACCACGACGACGGCGCCCAGAAGGATGCCGACTCCGATCCCGGAGGACTTCGCCTTGCGGACGATCTCCTCGCGGGCGGCGCGCAGCTCGTCGCGGACGAGTCGGACGATGAGGTCGGGAACGCTGCGGATGAGGTCGATCAGGCTGCGGCGGGAGCCGGGCTGATCGTCATCGTGCTCAGCCATCACCGTACTCAGTCGCGGTTCGTCGGGTCAGCACTGCTGCCCGCGCTCGCGACCGTGGCAGGGGTCGGCGTGCTGCTCTGGTCCGTCGCCGTATCGTCACCGGCGCTCTCCCCCGCGGGGGCCTCGTCGGGAGCGGTCGCGGCAGCCGAGGTGCCGGTGCTCTCATCGACCTTGCCTGCAGCCTCCTCAGCGACGGCGACGATCATGTCCCCGCCGGGGATCTTGTCGCGGGCGAGGTCGGCAGCTTGACCGACGCCGTCACGGACCTTCGGGTTCGACCACGTGTCGGCGGCCTTGGTCTTGAGGCTCTCGTAGGCTTGGCGGCCCTGCTTCGAACCGAGCACGAATCCGAGCGCCGCGCCGGCGATGAAGATCAACTTGCCTCGCATCAGAATGGTCCTTCCGTGTCTGTCCCGTCACCGGCGTCGCGAAGCGAGCCGGTCTGGCTGGCATCGACGTTAGAGAGCCGGCCGGTGCCGCTTCGGGCTGCCGGGACCCCGCGCAGCGAGCACCCAGCCCACATCAAGACCACCCCCGTTTCAGGGTCACCTGGAGGAGAACGCCGCGCGGAACGGACACGGCGCTGCAGATACGGTGTGGCCATGACGACGCGACGACGAGTGCTGCGAGGGCATGGCGCACGGCCGTTCCCCGTCGAACGGCACCAGGTCGGCGATCTCCGGTTCCAGGTGCGCCGATCGGGGCAGGCCGGTCCGGACGCCGTGACGTTCGTCCTGATCCATGGCCTCGGCATGTCGCACCGTTCGTTCTCGCGGTTGCACCGCACCCTCGCTGGCCGGGATCGGGCGATCTCGATCACGCTGCCCGGTTTCGGATCGAATGCGAAACCCGCCCGCCCGGTCACCGTCGAAGAGATGGCCGCGGCCCTGGCTGCGCTCCTGGACCGGTTGCAGGTGAGCACTGCGGTGATCGTCGGCCAGTCGATGGGAACGCAGTGGGCGGTCGAACTCGCCGCCCAACGCCCGGATCTCGCCGCGCACGTGGTCGCCGTCGGCCCGGTGGCTGACGATCGGCACCGCTCGCTGAGTGCGCAGATGATCGCCCTCGCCATGGATTCCCTGCGGGAGAGCCCTCGCATCAACGCGTTCGTGATCGCGGACTACGTGCGGTGCGGACCGGTCTGGTACCTGCAGCAAGCCAAGCAGATGCTCGAGTACAGCATCGAGGACCGAGCTCGCTCCATGCAGGCGCCTCTTCTCGTGGTGCGTGGCTCGCGGGACCCGATCGCCGGTCGCGGCTGGTGCCGGCGATTGCGCGCTGCAGCGCCGGGCGCCAGCGCGGCGGTCGTGCCGGGCGCTGCGCATCACGCGCAGTACTTCTCGCCGCGCGCCGTCGCGGCAGCGATCAGGGCCTTCATCACCAATGCCTGATCGCACGAACGCTTCCGGGCCCCCTACGGCCCGCCGCCGCCGCGAAGACCCCTCGGAGTAGTACGCGATGATCGCTGCGGCGAGCGTCACCATCGCGGGATTCGCGCCCTCCGGGCACTCGTTGACGCGGCTCAGCCCGCCTCCCCCTCACAACCGGCAACGGCCCGTCGGCGGTGTGTCGAAGAAATCACTCGAGGAGCCGCAACGATCGCGAGGAGGTCGCCAACCTCCTGGATCTCGTGATCGAACTCGCCCGGTTCGGCGTCCTGGAGCGCGTGCGGCCGTGGCAGATAGACGGTGCGGTAGCCGCGCTCAGCCGCGGCGCGCAGGTCCCAGGGATGCGCTGCGACGAAGTAGCTGCGCGCCGGATCGACGCCGAGATGACGTTCGACGAGGGCGTAGGCCTCGGGCCGCGGCTTGAAAGAACGGGCGAACTCGGTGGAAAGCAACGCATGCCACCGGAAACCCGCGCGGAACCCCGCCGCGCTCGACGCGGCCAGATCGGTGTTCGTGAGGCCGACGATCGTAGCGACGGAAGCGAGCGCATCGAGACCCCGCGCGGCGTCGTCGAAGGGCACCAGCCGATCGCCGACGCCCCGAAGCGCGGCGTACTCCCTTCCCTCTCGAGGAAGGCCGTGCTCGGCAAGCACCTCTTTCAGAATTCGGCGGCGCACAGGCTCAGTGCCCTCCCAGGGCGCCTCGCCCTGCGCCACTCGCGCCAGCACGTCACCGAATCGCTGCTGCCAACCCTCCGCGAAACGTTCGGCACCTTCCTCGCCGAGCTCCTGCCCGAGCACCGCGACGCACTCGCCCACCATGCTGGTCGTCTCATCGACCAAAGTGCCGCCGATATCGAAGACGACGCTCGTTGGTGCGTTGCTCATTCGGTTCCCTTCTCGTGTGGATGATGTCAACGACGTTAGAAGGGCCGCAGCAATGCAATCCGCGCCCCCCGGGCGACGCAGCCTCCGCATCTCCGAAGTCTCACCTGAGAGCGCCCGTGGTCCGTGCACGATTCGGCTGGTCGACACACGGCTGCTCCGCCCTGCGACAACGTCGAAGGCATCGCGCAGCCGATCAGCACCCGTCCGTCCACGGAGCTGCTCACGTCTCGACAGAGGCACGCTCGGCGTGCAGTGCACCGTTCGAGGTATCCGCACACCGTCTACGGCAGCAACGGCGGGCCGGCGATGGCGGCTGAGAGGTGTACGGAGAGGGATGGTCTATCGAATACCGCGGCTCGTGGCCTCACCCGAACCGCCCGCCTGATTCCGTCGAGACGACTTTCCGAGACATCATCCGATCAAGTCGCGCCTGAAGCGCCGACGTCCTGCGCCGGCGCCCCGCTGGTGTCTCGAGAACCTAGTGGTTGAAGAAACATGCCCTGAGGGAGCGTGCGGCCCGCTCATCGCGGGGCGTGTGCACGCTCACGGGAAGCTGAGACCAGCTGCGCGCGTCATGCGCCCGTATCCCCACGCGTCGACGCCGCTGGCGACGGCCCCGCCGATGCCCGCGACCGCGAACACGGTCAGCCACGAGACCGTGGGGTCAGCGGCGAGGAAGGCGCCGGCGGCGGCGAAGCCGATCATCAGGAGGCCGAGCGGGTAGTCGATCCAGCGCCCGAGGATGCGCGCCATCGGCAGGAAGAACGAGATGCCCCGCGCTGCTGCACCGAACCATTCCGGCGCCTCAGTGTGCTCATCGATCGTCATCGGCTCCCCCTCGCCCGGCACCGACCCCTCCGGCACCGTTGGGGAGACAATCGCCAGATCGAAGCCTGGCCCGAAAATCGGTCAGCTCGAATTGACGCGCTCGCGCGAATGAACGGCCACCGACGACAACAACCGGCGATTGAACACCGCCATCCAGAGGCAACGTTCACAGGCGATGGCTCGAAGCTGCCACGGCACCGACTGTTGGTGGCCGTCTAACTGCTCGCCTGAGCCCAGGTCGCGACGTCGGTCAACGTGACCGACTCGAGCGTGGCACCCTCGGGGAGTAGGAACACCTGGCAGTAGAACCCCAAGGCAGGTCGGGGCGGTTCCTGTCCGAGTTCGGCGCACGGCAAGTCCTCCGCGCCGGTGCCGTGCACGCCGGTAGCGACGATTTCTCCGGCACTGCCGGCGTCGGCCGTCCACGCCTGGGCCGTCACGTCGGTAACGGCCTCCCAAGAGAAGTCCTCACGCGAGCCGGACGTCAGGTCGAGGCGGTAGCCGACCAGCCACGGCACACCCTCGATCGACGCACCGAAGAGGCCAGTGAAACCGGACTCCTCCAACGTGCTCGCCGTCACGGATGTGACGGCGATATCGACGACCAGCGGTTCCTGCGTCTCGAGCGGCGCGCTCTCACCGAGAGCGAGGTCAGGCGTTCCGGCGGAGCAGGCGGCCAACGCGAATGCCGTGGCAGCGAGCGACGCTGTCGCAACCCAGGCGCGGGCAGAGCGGCGTCGAGCAGAGATGGGTTACATTTCGCCAACATAGTGGTGCGTCGTCAATGACGGCGGTGCAGTCATCCGCGGAAGGCCGGCGGCGCATTCGACGCTGCAGACGAGGTCCACTTCGAATCCGGCAAGTCAGTCACCCTTGAGAACGAAGACGAGCGCCTCCCCGCAGTGCGGTAGCCATGGCCTATCGCGCACGCCTCCATCGCACCGACCGGGGTCTGTTGCTAGCGTCGGCGGATGACCGGTATCGAATATCCGACGCCGCTGACTGCGAGCGCACGGATCGAAGTCCCCGCTCCGTCCATGGGCGTACCGGTCGAGCTCCACGATCGACTGCGCGCGGCGGTCGCCTCCTTGACGGACCGCGGCTACGACGTCCGGCTCCGCGAGCACGCCACACGGGGCGGGCTCGTTCCCGCATCCGCCGCCGATCGCGCGCTCGACCTCCAGCGCGCATTCGTCGACGGCGGTGCCGTGCTGCCACCGTGGGGCGGCGAGCTGGCCATCGAGCTGCTCGACCGCCTCGACTGGGCCGCGCTCGCCGCCGCCAGAGCCTGGCTGGTCGGCTGGTCTGACATCTCCACCCTGATGCTGCCGCTGACCACGCTCACCGGCATGGCCACGCTGCACGGAGCGAACCTCATGGACGAGCCCTGGGAGCTGCCGATCGAGTTCCGGCGCTGGACCGACGTCGTCGGCCTCGCCGAAGGCGGCTCCTTCGAGCAGCGCAGCGCTCCGCGGCGACGGTCGCGCCCGTGGGGTCCGTGGTACGACGAGCCCCTCGACCGGGACAGCGCATACGAGGCCCCCACCCGGTGGCGATCACTGGACGATTCCACCGACGTCGCCATGCGAGGTCGCCTCATCGGCGGTTGCCTCGAGACGGTCTCCCTCCTGGCCGGTACACCGTTCGGTGATGTTCCGGGGTTCGCCCTGCGTCACGCACCGGAAGGCACGATCGTCTACCTCGAAGCCGCTGGCGCCGACGCGGTATCGGTGCTGCGCATGCTCCGCTCGCTCAAGCTCGCAGGCTGGTTCGACGACGCCAACGGCATCCTCCTCGGGCGCACCGCGGGCCCGAGCACCGAGGGGCTCAGCCAGGACGACGCCGCGCGACGAGCGCTGGCCGACCTCGACGTGCCGGTGATCGTCGACTTCGACACCGGGCACCAGCCCCCGCAGATGCCCCTCGTCAACGGTGCCCTGGCCGACGTGTCGCTGAGCGGCGACGGCGGCACCATCACACAGCACCTCGTCCCATAACCCGACTCGTCAGCCTCGATAGGCGCGGATACCGACGGGACTCCCCCTCGCCGCGCTCCCCTGATGAGGAACCTGCGGTGCGCGGATGACCATGGCCTATCGCACACCCGTGGGTTCTCCTTACACCCTCTTCCGCGGCGTGGCAGCTGAGTCCTACTCTGAGCATCACCAGCCTGGACCCTGCTGCCGATGACGCGTTGACGTCTCGCGGCACCCACCGCGCTCACGCCGAGTTCGTCATCAAATCGCGAGCGCCAGCGATCGTCACTGCGCTCGAATCTCACCCACGGGAGCCGGCGCATGCGACTGATGAGTTACACCACCTTCCGCGGCGTCAACCTCACGATGCACCACGTTCGTGCCCTACTCCGCGACCGTTTCGCCGATAACCCCGAGTCCGCCGGCATCGCGATCGCTGCCGCCGAGGACACCGACGCGGATTCGGATGTTCTCGAAGAGCTCGCGCTCGCCTGGTACGTCTCGCGCAACACCGAGATCGAGGCGGCGGCCGCGCTCTCCGGCGCGATCACCGCGGCGGCACGACGCCTCTCAGACGACGAGATCGCCCACCGCACGGGCCTTCCGCTCGCCACGATCCGACCGCTGACGAGCACTCCATGAAGACCGCGCGCGAGCGTCCGGCGCACCCGAGCGCCCGACGTCACCGCAACCCGGGGCCACTGCGCAACCCCAAGACCGGCGTGCCCCGAATCGCACGCCGAGCTCTCTCCCCGGGCCGGGGTGCCCGGGGAGAGAGCATTCCCTGAGTTCAGGTCGGCAGCCACTCGCACGGTCGTACACTGCGAGCCCACCGGTTCGGGTTCGGACCGGTGCAGGAACGGCAGCTGCAACCGCGCCCGTTCCGGTCCCCTCCCCCGGGCTCGCCGGAAGCGGAGGGGACCATCCACGCGGACCAGCCGGCTCGAACGACGGCCCCGGTGAAGCGCGGCGCGTTCAGCCGGTGAACTTCGCAGCCGAGACCGCTTCCATGCCCCGCATCATGTGCACGAACGCGCGCAGGCCCTCCGGGCTGATCCGCTTCGCGAGCTTGGTGAACTCCGCGTCCCCATCGAGCACGTCGCGGGCGATCGGGTCTGCTGCCGCGCCGGGCACCAGTGCGACGGCGCGTCGGTCGCTCGCGATCGGTTCCCGACGCACCAGGCGGCGCTCCTCGAGCGCGTCGATGATCTGCGAGGTGCCCGCGGCGCTGATCTGCAGCCGCTTTCCGAGATCCACCTGACGAAGCGGCGACCCGGCGGCATGTGCGCGCAGGATCCGGGCGAGGGCGAGCATGGCGAGCATCGTGAGACCGAGGTCGTTGCCGGCGCGACGCCAGAGCTCCATGTCGGTCTCCCGGAACGCGAGGAAGGCGTCGAGGGCGGCAGCGATGCTGGCTGTGTCGGGTTCGTCGTGCTGAGTCACGCAGCAAACGCTATCCAGCCGTCGCGCCCGCACCGCTCACGCACACGCTGCATGAAGCGCACTCGCGAGCGCTCACCGCTGTGTCGTCGGCGTCGCGACGACCCGCCGCGACGAGAGGAAGGTTCTCCCCGCGCACTCGATGAAGTCGGAACGACGCTCGCCGCCAGTTACCCGCCAACGCTGCTTCCGGGGCAGCGATGCTCGCCGTGACACGGCGGGCCAGGATGTCATGGGCGCGTGGCGGGGTCTCCGCCATCATCTCGCGATCACCGTGGCGCTGAGCCGCGCGAACGCGAACAGCGGATCGGCGACCCGGCCGTCCCGCTCCTGATCGCGGAGGTCGCTGCGGCACCGCCGGAGCCGGCCCGCCCGCCAGGTCCGTGCGCTCGCCGCGCTCGGTCCAGAGGAATCGAGGCGCCTCGGTCGCCTCACCCGACCTCGACGATCGCCTTCGGCAGCTCCGCGAGCAGTTCGCTCGCGAGGTAGCCGAGCGGCGAGATCGTGGCCGCCAACCGTGTGCCCGCGACGCCGTGGACGTGCGTGCCCCACACCGCCGCCTGCTCGAGGGGCGCGCCGCGGGCGGCGAAGCCGGCGATCGCGCCGGCGAGCACGTCGCCGCTGCCGGAGGTTGCTAGACCAGGCCCGCCAGCATCGGATCGCCAGCGCGTCCCGTCCGGTGCCGCGATCACGTCGAAGCAGGAGACGACGGCGCCGAAGCGGTCCGCGAGCTCAGCGACATCGTCCGCGAGCTCCTCGGGTTCGCGGCCGAGGAGCCGCGCGACCTCGCCGTGGTTCGGCGTCATGATGAGTCGTCCTGCGAGCGGCTCGGCCAGATCGGGATGCTCGGCGAGCGCGCCAAGCCCGAACGCATCGAGCAGCACGTTCGTGCGGTCGCCGATCAGTCCGGGCAGGGCGCGCAGCATCGCCATGGCATGCTCCGCGTCGTCGAGGCCGGGGCCGAAGGCCACGACGTCGGCACCCGCGAGCTCGTCGGCCGCGGCTGAGAGGTCCTCGCCGGTCCAGGGCACGACTCCGCTCTCCGGCACCGCCACAGCGACATGCGGGGCGACCCGCTCGTCGACCGCGAGGGTCAACCGGCCGGCGCCGACGCGCAACGCGGCAAGGGCGGTGAGCATGGCGGCGCCGGGCGAGCCTGCCGCGCCGCCGACGACCACGACCTGGCCGCGGTCGTACTTCGAGGCACCCGGTTCGGGCAGCCCCCACTCGCGCAGCAGCGACGGGGTGACGATCTCGATCGGCTCGGGCATGCGGCCACGCTACGGACGGCGTCCGCCCGCGGGGCGATGGCGCAGACGCGGTTCAGGGAGTGTCGGGTTCGGGGTCATGCCGCTCGCCCGTGCCGCCGTGCTCGGTTGTCTCGACGTCGCTCAGGTGGGCGTCGTCGCCGAACCGCTCGAGCGTCCAGCTCTGCGCGCCGGGCCGCAGCTCGGTGACCGAGGCGTTGGGCACCGGATGCTCGGCGGCGAAGCGCATCAGCTCCGGCTCGTCGAGCCCGAGCAGCAGGCCCGTCACGATCGTGACGACGGCGTCGTGCGCGACCAGCACGGTGCATCCGCTCGGCAGCGATTCGAGCACCGGGCGCAGTCGCAGCGCGACGTCGGCCCAGCTCTCGCCGCCGGGCGGGCGGTGGTAGTACTTGCCGAGCCGCTTGCGGCGCGCAGCCTCGTCGGGGTGCTGCTGCTCGACGCCCCGCCAGGTGAGCAGATCGAGCACGCCGAGCTCGCGGTCGCGCAGCCGTTCGTCCCGGCGGATCGGCGGCTCGAGCGAGGCGGCCTCCAGCGCGATCCGAGCCGTGTCGACGGCGCGGCGGTACGGCGAGACGAGCACCCGGTCGATGGTCTGCGACCGCAGTGCGGGGCCGAGCGCCTCGGCCTGCCGAGCGCCGAGGTCGGACAGCGGCACGTCGGCGTCGCGCAGATCGAGGTCGAGCCGGAGGGCGCCGGAGCGCTCGGCCGCGGCGGCGGCGAGGTTCGCGGTGCTCTCGCCATGGCGGACGAGCAGGAGTGCATCGATCGGCATCGCGCCAGGCTACGGGACGACGCGCCGCCGGGAGCCGGAACGCGCGCTCATCCCTTCGATCCGGTCGTGGCGATGCCGCCGACGAAGTGCCGCTGCCCGAGGAAGAAGAGGATGATCATCGGCACCGTGGTGATGACGCTGGCCGTAACGATGAGCTCCCACTGCCAGTTGCCGCCGAAGCCGAACTGGTCGAGCAGCGACTTGAGGCCGCGCGGCACGGTGAACGTCTCGCTGTCGCGCAGGTAGATGAGCGACTTCATGAGGTCGGTCCAGGCCGCCTGCAGCTCGAAGATCAGCGTGACGACGAGCGCCGGGCGGCACAGCGGCAGCGCGATGCTGCGGAAGATGCGCCACGAGCTCGCACCGTCGAGGCGGGCCGCCTCGAAGAGGTCGCGCGGCAGGCCGAGGAAGAACTGCCGGAGCAGGAAGATGTAGAACGCGCTGCCGAAGAGGTTGCCGGCCCACAGCGGCGTCAGGGTGCCGACGAGCCCGAGCTCGTTCCAGATGAGGAAGGTCGGGATCATCGTGACCGCGCCCGGCAGCATCATCGTGGTGAGCACCAGCGCGAAGAGCGGCCCGCGGCCCCGGAAGCGGAAGTAGGCGAAGCCCCAGGCCACGAGCGCGCTCGAGAACGTGACCGTGATGCCGGCGAGCGCGGTGACGAGCAGCGTGTTGCCGAGCCACAGCGCGAGCGGCGCCTCCTGCCAGATGGCCAGGTAGTTCTCGAAGGTGAACGTCTCGGGGATGAGCCGGTCGTCGAAGACCTGCCCCGGCGGCTTGAGCGACGCGCTCAGCAACCAGAGGAACGGGTAGGTGAAGACGATCGTCGCGACGCCGAGCAGCACGCCGACGACCACCTTGGTCGACCGCCGAGCACGGAAGCGGCGCGGCGCGGTCGGAGGTACGGCGCGCTCGGGCGATGCGGCGGGGACGGGGCGCACGGCGCTCATCGATCCCTCCCCTCGTAGTAGACGAGCCTGCGGGACGCGAGGAACTGCAGGCCGGTGACGATCATGACGATGAGGAACAGCAGCCAGGCGAGCGCGCTGGCGTAGCCCATGTCGAGGAACTCGAAGGCTTGCTGGAAGAGGTAGATGGCGTAGAACAGCGCCGCCTCGTTGCCGTAGGTGCTGTTCCCGGCGCCGAAGAACGCCGTGTAGGCCTCGGTGAAGGTCTGGAAGCCGGCGATCGTGTTCACGATGGTCACGAAGAGGATCGCGGGGCTGATCATCGGCACCGTGATGCTGATGGTTCGTCGCCACGCACCCGCACCGTCGAGCAGCGCAGCCTCGTATAGGTCCTGCGGCACGCCCCGCAGCGCGGCGAGGAAGATGATCACCGACGAGCCCACCGACCACAGGCTCATCACGACGAGACCGGGCTTCACCCAGAAGGGGTCCGTGGTCCAATCGGGGCCGTCGATGCCCACGGCGCCGAGCGCCGAGTTGACGAGGCCGTCCTGACCGTTGAAGACGAGCAGGAACAGCACGCCGACGGCGACGGCAGGGGTCATGTTCGGCAGGTAGAACACGGTGCGGAAGAATCCGGACGCCCTGCCCGCCTTGTCGAGCAGCACCGCGAGACCGAGCGACAGCAGGATCTGCGCGGGCACGAGCATGGCCGTGAACGCGAGGGTGTTGCCGATCGACGTCGCCACCTTCGGGTCCTCGAACATGCGGGCGTAGTTGTCGAAGCCGATGAACGACGGGTCGTGGATGACGTCGTAGTCGGTGAGCGACAGCCAGCCGCTGTAGAGCAGCGGCCAGGCGGTGAAGACGAGGAAGCCGACGATCCACGGGCTGATGAAGAGCAGCGCGGTCAGCGCCTGGCGCCGCTTCGCGCGTCGCAGGCCGGCCCGCTCGCGCACCGCGCTCATCCGCGGCCCTCGTCGAGCCCGGCCCAGGCCGAGTCGAGTGCGTCCTGGGCGACCCGCTGGGCGTCGGTGAGCGCCTCGGCGGGCTCGGCGCCGGTGGTGAGCACGTCGTTGACCGCGTCCTGCCACGCCGCCTTGAACTCCGCATCGGCCGGATTGGCCGGCGCGGAGAAGGCGTGCTCGTTGGCGAGGTAGGTGGCCTCGACCGCCGAGTCCCAGACCGGGTCACCGCTCGGCGCGATGGTCTCGCGGATGCGCGCATCCGCTTCGGCGTTGCCGGTGAGCAGACCGGTGAACGGCTTGCCCTCCTCGGCTCGGGCCGCGGTGCGCGCGGCGGCGGCAGCCACCCACGTGTCGACGGACGTCATCGAGACCGCGAAGCGGCAGGCGGCGGCGGTGCTGGTCGCTCCGGCCGGGATGGCCCACGCCGAGCCGCCGGCGAAGGCCAGCGGTTCGCCCTCGCGGTCGCGCACTGCGTCGAAGGCGACGGGAACGTCGGGGCTGACGTCGTTGAGCACGTTGACGTACCACTGCTCCATGGGCATCGATCCGATCGACTCGGCCGCGTAGGCGTTGCCCTCACCGAAAAGGTCGATCGAGTCGCGGAACGCCTTGACTGCCGGGAAGCCGCCCTGATCGGCGTAGATCGACACCGCGAACTCGAGTGCCTCGATCACGCGGGGGTCGTCGAGCTGCGCCGTACGCCCGTCTGCGCTGAGCAGGTCGGCCCCGTTCGCCTTCGCCCAGAGCGGGAAGAAGTCGGGCAGTTTGCTGTCGATGCCGATCACGGCGATGTCGCGCCCGTCGGCCACGGCGAGCCGCTCGTTCGCGCTGTGCATCGCCGACCAGTCGGAGCCGTTGACATCGTCGAGCGTGAGCCCCTCCGAGGCGAGCAGGTCGGCGTTGGCCATCGTCAGCTGCACCTGATTGAACTCGGGCACGCCGAACACCTGCCCGCCGAAGGTGACCTGCTCGATCGCCTCGGGACGGTACTGGCCGAGGTCGAGACCGGACCCGTCGATGCAGCGATCGAGCGGCAGCAGCGCGCCGCGCGCGGCGAAGGAGCCGATCTGGTCGCGGTTCGCGTAGATGAGGTCGGGCGGATCGCCCGATGCGATCGCCGAGAGGAACTGCTGGATGTCGAGCTCGCCTTCCGTGAGCCGCAGCTCGACCCCGTCGAGCGCCTGCTCGGTGCGGTCCCAGCGGGTCTGCGCGACGTCGTCACCCAGTCCGAAGCCGAAGATGCGCAGCGACCCGCCGAGCTGCACCGACGGCGAGTAGTCGACACCGCTGTCGTCCGTCACCGCCACCCCGCGCGCGCAGCCGGTCAGCATCGCGCCGACCGCCATGAGCGCAGCAATTCTCAGGCCAGTCCTCCGCCGCATCTCCACCCCTCACCACCCCCGTGCGAGGGGCTGACGAAACGTACGGCGGCGGCGGCGCGGCAAGGAGAACCGCTCGGTCTGCGCTCAGGCGAGGTCGAGAACGCTGCGTCGAGCGGATGCGGTCCACGGCTCAGGAGCGCTCGGCGGCGGATTGCCTCCCTTCACCGTGCTCGGCGAACTCCTCGGGCAGCTCGGCGACGGGCACGATCACGACGTCGTCGAGCTTCCAGTCGAGCCCCCGGGCGAAACCGCGGGCGCGCTCGAGCCGGCGCACGGTGAGCACGCCGCGCGGTACGACGAAGACCTCGGCGTGCAGCACGTGGCCCTCGTCGCGCACGCGGCTACCGGCGGCGCGCACCCAGCGCAGGGCGCGCATCCGCTCGTCCAACCGGTGCTCGAGCGGATGCGCGCGGTCGTGATCGACCGTGGTGGCGCGCTGGTCGACGAGGTCGAGCACGGCGACGCGCAGGTTGCGCAGACCGTCGCGCAGGATGCCGCCCGCGATGAACAGCGCCGCGGCGGCGTCGAGCCACCAGAGACCGAGACCGATGCCGGCGACACCGACGATCGAGCCGGCGGCGGTGGTCCAGTCGGCCTTGTTCATGTCGGCGTCGGCGTGCAGCAGCTTGTCGTGCAGCTGCTCGGCGAGGCGGATCTTGCGGCGCCCGATGATCACCGGGGGCGCGATGGTGAGCGCCATCACGCCGATCATGAGCCAGCCGAGCCAGACAACCTGCCCGAAGACCACGACCGTGCCGACGGTCGGGTGCTCGGCGGCGATGAGCGTGCTGATCGACTCGACGATGAGGAAGCCGCCCATCGCGGTCAGCGCCACTGCGGCGACGAGGTGCCCGACGCCGACGCTGCGGTGCAGGCCGTAGGGGAAGCGCCGGCTGGGCGCGATGCGGATGATGCGCACGGCGATCAGGAACGCGATCGGCGGGACGAAGGAGAGCAGGTCCTCGAAGAACGCCGCCCGCATCGCCTGCGAGCTGCCGACGGTGAGCCCGACCAGGGTGACGGTGATGGCGAGGAAGACGATGGTGATCCACTCGAGGCGGATCGCGCGGCGCAGCAGCTCCCGCTGCTGCGCGGGCAGCTCGGCGGCACCGAATCGCGCGGTCACGGCGCGGCCTCCTTGAGGTAGGTCTCGAGCTCGACGAGGAAGGCGTTCTCGCCGAGCAGAGCCGCCATGACGTGCCGCACGGTGCGGCCTCGATCGTCGACCGACTCGGCGTAGGGGCGGGTGATCGCCGCATGGGTCGACCACGGTGTCTGGTCGGTCAGACCGCCTATCACGAGATCGAGCTCGCCGTCCTCCAGCGCGGTCATGAGCTGCTCCTCGCCGCCGTCGCGCCAGACGACCTCCGCGTCGAGTCGCTCGGCGAACCCTTCGACGAGGGCCTCCTCCTCCGGCTCGTCGGCGGACAGGCCGACCCGCAACTCGCCGCCCCGGACCCGGTCGAGCGTGCCGTCCGGGTCGACGGGCACCTGCAGCCCGCATCCGCTCAGCAGCAGTGCGAGCGCTGCGGCGGTGACGATGATTCTGCGCACGACAGCACCGTACGCCCGGATCCGCGCGGCCGGCAGGGCGGTATCCGCTCGGCGGCTGAGCGACGGCGGCATCGCCGCTGTGCGCTCGGTGCGATCACGCAGCGGCTACGACGACGCCGGTCACGCTGGCCTGATGACGCAAGCGCAGCAGACCCCCGGCCTCGAGCACGTCGACGCGTGGTGGCGCGCCGCCAACCATCTCGGCGCCGCCCAGATCTACCTGCGCGACGACCCGCTGCTGCGGCAGCCGCTGCGGGCTGCATCGATCAAGCCGCGCCTGCTCGGCCACTGGGGCACAGTGCCCGGGCTCAATCTGGTGTGGGCGCACCTCAACCGGGTGATCATCCGCGACGGGCTCGACGCCGTCTTCGTCACCGGGCCCGGGCACGGCGGCCCCGCGGTGTACGCGAACGCCTGGCTCGACGGCACGACGAGCGCGCTCGACCCGGAGGTCGCCGAGGACGAGGGCGGGCTGACCGAGCTCGTGCGCCGCTTCTCGACGCCGGGCGGCGCTCCCTCGCACGCCGCGCCCGATGCGCCCGGTTCGATGAACGAGGGCGGTGAGCTGGGCTACTCGCTCGTGCACGCCGCCGGCGTCGCGCTCGACAATCCCGACCTGCTGGTCGCTTGCGTGATCGGCGACGGCGAAGCCGAGACCGCCACGCTGTCGGCGAGCTGGCAGCTGAGCGCGATCCTGCATCCGCGCGACGACGGTGCGGTGCTGCCGATCCTGCACCTCAACGGCTGGAAGATCGCCAACCCGACGGTGCTGTCGCGGCTGCCCGCCGAGCGATTGCGCGAGCTGCTGCGCGGCTGGGGCTGGGAGCCGATCGAGGTGACCATCGCGGCGGCGGACCCGCATCCGCTCGCTCACGAGCGCTTCGCCGCGGCGCTCGACGCGGCGCTCAAGGGCATCAGCGCGGTCCGAGCGGCACCCGACGGCTCCCTTCCGCGGCGTCCCGTCATCGTGCTGCGCAGCCCCAAGGGATGGACGGGACCGGCCGAGGTCGACGGCGAGCCGGTCGAGGGCACCTGGCGCTCGCACCAGGTGCCGCTGGCGGAGGTCGCCGAGAACGAGGAGCACCGCGCCCAGCTGGAGCGCTGGCTGCATTCCTATCGATCCGAGGAGCTCTTCGACGAGCACGGGGCCCCGACCGAGCTCGTGCGGGCGAACCGTCCGGAGGCGGACAAGCGGATGAGCGCCAGCCGCCATGCGAACGGCGGCCGCAACCGCCGCCTCCAGCTGCCTCCCCTCGAGCCGTACACCGCACGCGACGAGACCGCCGGCGCGACGCGCACGGTCGGGCCCTGGCTGCGCGACCTCATCGCCGCGAACAGCGACTTCCGCCTCTTCGGCCCCGACGAGGTCGAGTCGAACGGCCTCGAAGCGGTCTTCGAGACGACCAGCCGTCAATGGCAGCTGCCGCTGCACGAGAGCGACGAGGCGCTCGCGCCGCACGGTCAGGTGATCGAGCTGCTCGATGAGAACCTCATGCAGGGTCTGCTCGAGGGCTACCTGCTGAGCGGACGGCACGGGCTCTTCACCTCGTACGAGGCGTTCATCCACATCGTCGACGCCATGTTCAACCAGCACGCGAAGTGGCTCGAGTCGGCGAGGCAGGTGCCGTGGCGCCAGCCGGTGCCCTCGCTCAACTACCTGCTCTCGTCGCACGTGTGGCGGCAGGACCACAACGGCTTCTCGCACCAGGACCCCGGCTTCCTCGACGTGGTGCTCAATAAGCGGCCCGAGATCGTGCGCGCCTACCTGCCCGCCGACGCGAATCAGCTGCTCGCCACGATGGGCCTGGTGCTCGGCACGACCGACCTCGTCAACGTGATCGTCGCGGGCAAGCATCCGATGCCGGTCTGGCAGAGCCTCGACGAGGCGCGGCGCCACCTCGAGCTCGGTGCCGACGCCTGGGAGTGGGCGGGCACCGAGCTCGCGGGCGAGCCCGTCGACGCCGTGCTGGCGGCCGCAGGCGACGTGCCCACGATGGAGGCGATCGCGGCCGCGCGCCTGCTCGCCGAGCACGCGCCGCACCTGCGGGTGCGGTTCGTCAACGTGCTCGACCTGCAGCGATTGCTGCCGCCCGAGCGCCACCCGGACGGCCTCGACGACGCACGCTTCGACGAGCTCTTCACGATCGACCGGCCCGTGGTCTTCGCCTTCCACGGCTACCCGACCCTCGTGCACCGGCTCACCTACCGGCGCCGGAACCACGACGGCATCCACGTGCACGGCTTCCAGGAGCAGGGCAGTACGACGACGCCCTTCGACATGGCGCTGCGCAACGATCTCGATCGCTGCGCGCTGGCGATCGATGTGCTGCGCCGCGTGCCCGATGCGCGGAACGAGGCGGTCATCGAGCGACTCGAGGCGCTCCGCGAGCAGTACCGCGAACACGCGCTCGAGCGCGGTGAGGACCATCCGGACGTGAGCCCATCAGCGGTGCTGCGCCAGCGCTGAGCTCGACCCCGAGGAGCGCCCGTCCGTCCACCGGATGCTTTCTGAACGCCTGCGCGCGGCGTGCAGCCGGCGCCCACCATCGATGGAAGATCGCCGAAGCAGAGAGGTACCCGATGTCCGAAGCCACCACCCGCACGACAGTGAACTCCGCGCCTGGGCGCGTGGACCAGTACTCGTTCGTGGACCCCCGCTCCGCCTTCGAGAAGGTGTCACCGCCGGTGCAGCAGCAGAGCGAGCCGGGCGAGGAAGGCGCCCTGACGCCGGTCCCCGACCTCGGCGAGTCCTCCTATCGCGGCTCGGGGAGGCTCTCGGGCCGCAAGGCGCTCATCACGGGGGCGGACTCCGGCATCGGTGCCGCGGTAGCGATCGCCTTCGCCCGTGAGGGCGCCGACATCGCCCTGTCCTACCTGCCCGACGAGCAAGCCGACGCCGAGCACGTCGCCGCGCTCGTCCGAGCGGCGGGGCGGCGCGCCGTGCTCGTCCCCGGCGACCTCGCAGATCGGTCGTTCTGCGCCGAGCTCGTCGAACGAGCGGTCGAAGAGCTCGACGGCCTCGACGCGCTCGTGAACATCGCCGGCCGGCAGATCTGGCAGCCGGGGCTCGACGAGCTCAGCGGCGAGCAGTTCGAGCAGACCTTCCGCGTCAACGTCTTCGCGACCTTCCACATCATCGCGGCGGCGGTACCCCACCTTCCGCCGGGATCCACCATCGTCAACACCGCCTCCCTCGAGGCCTACACGCCAGCGCCGGACCGGATCGACTACGCCGCCACCAAGGGTTCCGTCAACAACCTCTCGAAGGGGCTCGCGCAGCAGCTCGTCGAGCGCGGCGTGCGTGTCAACGTCGTCGCGCCGGGTCCCACCTGGACGGCGCTGCAGGTCACGCGGGGCGTGGATCCGGAGGACCTGCCGGAGTTCGGCTCGAGCGAGGCGCCGCTCGGTCGCGCCGCACAGCCCGCCGAGATCGCACCCGCCTACGTCTTCCTCAGCTCGGCCGAGTCGGCGTTCGTCATCGGCGAGACGCTGAACATCAACGGCGGGATGCCCACCCCGTGAGCGCGCTCCGAGACGACGCGCCCATCCTCCTGACCCGCGGATACGGCTTCGGCAAGCGCATCTGGAGCCGAGTCCGTCTCGGGGCACGCGCCGCGCCGATGCGACTGCTCGGCGACGAGGCGCTGCTGGTCCGCGGTGCCGAGGCCGTCGACCTCTTCTACGACGAGGAGCGCATCGCCCGCCATGGCGCCATGCCCGGCATCGTGCAGGGCACCCTCTTCGGCGCCGGCTCGGTGCACAGCCTCGACGGTGACGAGCACCGGCATCGCAAGGCGACCTTCCTCGACGTGGCCTACGAGGACGCCCAGGTCGAGCGCCTCGAGCCGTTGCTCGAGCGGGAGTGGCGAGCCGAGGTCGACGACTGGCTGGCCGGCGGGCGGCGCTCCGCCTACGACGCGGCGGTCGGTGCCTTCGGTCGAGCGAGCATGCGCTGGGCGGGGCTGCCCGGCACCGCTGCGGCGCGAACCCGCTGGTCGATCCGCCTCGCGCAGATCGTCGACGGCTTCGGCGTGCCCTACTCCCCCGAGTACCTGCTCGCGGCGGCGAACCGCTGGTGGTCCGACCGCCACGCCGAGCGCCTCATCGACGCGGTGCGTGCCGGTTCCCTGGACGCACTGGAGGGCACCGCCCTGCACGCATGGGCGACGCATCGCGATCGGGACGGTGAACTGCTGCCATCCCGGCTGGCCGGGATCGAACTGCAGAACAGCATCCGCCCGATGATCGCCGTCGCGCGCTTCGTCGCCTTCGCGGCGAAGGAGCTGCACGACCGCCCCGCATGGCGCGCGCGGATCGCTGACGAGGCCGGGCAGCGCTCGTCGCTCATCGGCGGTCCGCTCGCCGTCGCATTCGCACAGGAGGTGCGTCGCACGGCACCGTTCGTGCCGATGCTCCCCGGGCGGGCCGTCGCCGACCTCGAACTCGACGGCGAGCAACTGCCCGCCGGCAGCCGTCTCGTGCTCGACATCCTCGGCACGAACACCGACCATCGCTCATGGCACCGCGCCACCGAGTTCGACCCGGAGCGGTTCGTCGGCGTCGACGACTACGAGGCCTTGCCCGCGTTCATCCCGCACGGCGGAGCAGACCCCGCGGCAGGACACCGCTGCCCCGGTGAGAAGCTCGCCATCGCGGGACTCGCGGCCGCGGTCTCGGCGCTCAGCGACCCGCGGCTCGACATCTCCGATGCGGGGCTCGACGTGAACCGCCGCCGACTGCCGACCAAGCCGGCATCGGGGGGCAGGATTCGCGCGAACGGCGCGCCGTCCCGGTGCCCGTTCCACTGAGGCCGGGCCCGCCCGGAGGACCAGGAGCATCGATCCCGCCGGACGGCTGCTTGCGCGGGTCGGCTCCCATCGGG
>Ga0265798_10000911_pt1 | contig 47266 bp, 40 predicted proteins | sample P3T30metagenome_FD_192430 | JGI IMG/M metagenome (GOLD analysis project Ga0265798, IMG submission 192430) | Plant litter microbial communities from East Loma Ridge, Irvine, California - P3 T30 | ecosystem: Environmental > Terrestrial > Plant litter > Unclassified | place: USA: California...
CGCAGATTATAGGACCGGTAGTTGACGTGAGTTTTGCTGACGATGCTCATTTACCTCAGATTTTCTCTGCATTAGAGATTGAAAAAGAAAACGGACAAAAGATCATTTTAGAGGTTCAACAACACTTAGGTGAGGACCGTGTTCGTGCAATTGCGATGGACTCTACTGACGGTTTAGTTCGCGGAATGAAAGCATTAGACACTGGTGCGCCTATTAAGATGCCTATTGGTGATCAAATCAAAGGTCGTTTATTCAATGTTGTAGGTGAAGCCATCGACGGTATCAATACAATTGACAAGACTGGCGGAAAAGCGATTCACAGTGCGCCTCCACGTTTCGATGAGTTATCTACTGAATCTGAAGTTCTTTTCACTGGTATTAAAGTAATCGACTTATTAGAGCCTTATGCAAAAGGTGGTAAGATCGGATTATTCGGTGGTGCTGGTGTTGGTAAAACCGTTCTTATTATGGAATTGGTAAACAACATTGCGAAAGCTTACGCAGGTTTATCTGTATTTGCTGGTGTAGGTGAGCGTACACGTGAAGGTAACGACCTTTTACGCGAGTTTATCGAATCTGGTGTAATCAACTATGGTGATGAATTCTTGCACTCTATGGAAAAAGGTGGCTGGGATTTATCCAAGGTAGATGTAGAGAAATTAAAAGAATCTAAAGCGACTTTGGTTTTCGGTCAGATGAACGAGCCTCCTGGTGCACGTGCACGTGTGGCTTTATCTGGTCTTACTGTAGCGGAATACTTCCGTGATGGTGATGGCGAAGGTGCTGGAAAAGATATCCTTTTCTTCGTTGATAACATTTTCCGCTTTACGCAAGCTGGTTCTGAGGTATCCGCACTATTAGGTCGTATGCCATCAGCGGTAGGTTACCAACCAACACTTGCTACAGAGATGGGATTGATGCAAGAGCGTATTACATCAACAAAACGTGGATCAATTACTTCTGTTCAGGCCGTTTACGTTCCTGCGGATGATTTAACTGACCCTGCTCCGGCGACAACGTTTGCCCACTTAGATGCAACAACTGTACTTTCACGTAAAATTTCTGAGCTTGGTATCTATCCAGCAGTAGATCCATTGGATTCTACTTCCAGAATTCTTTCACCTGCAGTATTGGGTGACGAGCACTACAATACCGCTCAACGTGTAAAAGAGATTCTTCAACGTTATAAAGAACTTCAGGATATTATTGCCATCCTTGGTATGGATGAGCTTTCTGAAGAGGATAAGCTTGTTGTACACCGCGCACGTCGTGTTCAACGTTTCCTTTCTCAGCCTTTCCACGTAGCGGAGCAGTTTACTGGTCTTAAAGGTGTATTGGTAGACATTAAAGATACCATCAAAGCATTTAACATGATTATGGATGGTGAAGTTGATGAGTATCCAGAAGCAGCATTTAACTTGGTTGGTAATATTGATGATGCCATCGAGAAAGGTAAGAAAATCCTGGCTGAAGCGAACGCATAGTTATGACACTTGAAATATTAACCCCAGATAAAAAAGTTTTTGAAGGAGAAGTAACTGCGGTTACTGTACCGGGAACAATGGGTTCTTTTCAGATTCTGAGAGACCATGCCCCTATCATCTCTACTTTAGAAGATGGTCCGGTTATCATTAAAAACAAAACAGACGAACAAACCTTTATCATCAAAGGTGGCGTTGTAGAAGTTTTGAAAAATAAAATTGTAGTTCTTGCAGAGGGTGTAGCCCTTTAATAGCATTCATGAACAGTTTGAAAATCCCCCGAAGTTCGGGGGATTTTTTTTTGCCCTAAACTTAGCGCATCATTGTCCACTACGCCCCCATTACCCATCAGTATTACTACCCGGAAAAAGACGTTTTTCTGACATCTTTTCTGACCACAGCAAGCATTTCACGCAGAATTCAGACAATATTATAATGCACGCATAGCAAGTAGACTGAATACCAAAAACACTTTTGGTATAGTCATGCTAGTGAAATGTATTTAATATCACAGATTAGCCATTTATTATTTTGCTAAAGCATAGTTAATCGGTTTTTTATTTTTTTTTAAAATATTTCTGTTTGCTATTGTCTTTACCTTTCTCATCATCTAAATTGTATTTTAAGAAACACGAGATAACAGAAACATCATGAATACCATCATTCTCAACATCGTCAACAACCTGATTAACAATATTATTCTGCTGATTATTCAGGAGAAGACGGCGCTGTAAACGAGAATATAAACCAAGATAGTTACAAGCGCCCCAGCAAAGAGGCGCTTTTTTAATAACCAGCTTTTTGAATCCCAACCTAAACCATGCAATACTACAATTCATCTACCCAGCTTTACTTAAATGGCGAGTTTGTTCCCGCAAAAGACGCCAGCACTGACCTTTATAGCCAATCCCTACATTATGGCTATGCCGTGTTCGAAGGCATTCGCGCCTATAACACACATAACGGCACCAGAATCTTCAAAGCCAAACGTCACTACGAGCGCCTGAAACGATCTTGTGAATTGGTACATATCCCTTTCGAATGGGATATTGATGAACTGGTAAGGCAGACATACAAGTTGCTGGAGCTGAATACACTAAAGGACGCGTATATCCGTCCTTTAGTGTATTGCAATCCTAACATGACGCTTTCGGAGCCAAGCAGTGTAAACATCATGATCTGCGCCTGGGAATGGAGCGCTTATTTGGGCAGCAAGCAAGTTCGGGTTTGTATTTCCAGCTATCAGCGCCCAAATCCAAAGTCTACCCCAATGGAGGCTAAGGTAAGCGGACATTATGTAAACTCTATTCTTGCAACGACGGAGGCTAAAAGCCGGGGTTACGATGAAGCGGTTTTGCTTGATCAGCACGAGTTTGTAGCGGAAGCACCAGGAGCCAATATTTTCATTGAAAAATCCGGAAAGTTATACACGCCTTCGCTTGGGCACATTTTGCCAGGCATCACACGGGCAACGGTACTTCAGCTTTGCAAAAGTCTAGATATTGAATGTATTGAAAAGCAAATCACTGCACGAGACCTTAAACAAGCAGATGCGGCTTTCCTCTGCGGTACAGCAGTAGAAATTATCGGCATGAAGTCGATTGATGAGACCACCTTCCCTTTAAAATGGTCAGATAGTTTAGGTGCTACTTTGCAACGAACCTACAAGTGTTTGGTGCTTGAAAAACAGAATTACGAAGTTTTTATATAACGATCATACCGCAGCATAACATGTCAGATACGCCAGAATTAAATAGATATAGTAAAACTTTCACACAAGATCCAACACAAGCCGGCGCACAAGCCATGTTATATGGAATCGGGTTGACTACCGCCGATATGCAGAAAGCACAGGTGGGAATTGCAAGCATGGGCTATGATGGGAACACCTGCAATATGCACCTGAACGACCTGGCGAAGCTGGTAAAAGAGGGTGTATGGAAAAGTGACATGGTCGGCTTAACCTTCAACACCATTGGGGTGAGCGACGGGATGTCAAACGGAACGGATGGAATGCGTTATTCGCTGATCTCCAGGGACGTAATCGCAGACTCTATTGAAACCATTTGTGGCGGTCAATACTATGATGGTTTAATCGCACTACCCGGTTGCGACAAGAATATGCCAGGATCCATCATTGCGATGGGACGGTTAAATCGCCCTTCCATAATGGTATATGGTGGTAGTATTCACTCCGGGAATTACAAAGGAAAGTCATTGAACATGGTTTCCGCATTTGAAGCCTTGGGGGAGAAAATAGCCGGAAAGCTTTCTGAGGAAGATTACCAAGGCATCATCAGACATACCTGTCCGGGTGCAGGCGCTTGCGGCGGCATGTATACCGCGAACACCATGGCTTCAGCAATTGAAGCCTTAGGGATGAGCTTGCCTTACAGCTCCTCCTACCCTGCACTTAGTGAAGAGAAAAAGAACGAATGCTTGCGTGCAGGCGACGCCATTAAGGTTTTGTTAGCACGTAATATCCTGCCTTCAGACATCATGACTGAAAAGGCATTTCACAACGCGATTGTCACCGTAATGGTCCTGGGCGGAAGTACCAACGCGGTCCTGCATCTTATTGCAATGGCAAAGTCTGTAGGGCTGCGCCTGAAACTTGAAGACTTCCAGCAGATCAGTGATAATACACCAGTGCTAGCAGACTTAAAACCTAGTGGACAGTACCTTATGGAGGATGTACACCGCATTGGTGGTATACCAGCGGTATTGAAATATCTGCTTAAAGTCGGTTTGATTCATGGCGACTGCTTAACCGTAACGGGTAAGACATTAGCGGAAAACGTGGCCGATGCTGTTGAGCTCGACTTTGAACAGCAGAAAGTGATTCTACCAATTGAACACCCAATTAAAGCGACCGGGCATTTACAAATGCTTTACGGTAACCTGGCACAACTTGGTGCTGTGGCAAAAATCAGCGGAAAAGAAGGTGAACGTTTTGAAGGTCCAGCAAGGGTGTTCAACGGCGAAAAGCAACTTATTGAAGGTATCTCCAGCGGCAGGGTTCATCAGGGTGACGTTGTGGTGATCCGCCAGGTAGGGCCTAAAGGCGCACCGGGCATGCCGGAAATGTTAAAACCGACATCGGCCATTATCGGTGCTGGACTAGGAAAATCAGTGGCACTGATTACCGACGGCCGGTTCTCTGGTGGTACGCATGGCTTTGTGGTGGGCCACATCACACCGGAGGCTTGGGATGGTGGAAATATCGGCCTGGTAGAAGACAATGACATCATCCGCATTGATGCGATAAACAATACCATAGACGTGCTGGTGTCCGATGAGACGCTCGCCGCGCGTCGCGCAAACTGGAAGCAGTTGCCGCCTCCCGTTAAACAAGGGGTACTCTATAAATATCTGAAACAGGTAAGCAATGCCAGTGAAGGCTGCGTAACTGATGCCTATACCGATTAATCTGCACATAATACCGAAGAACATGGAATTATCAATTGAAGAAACAATCAGAACGGCAGTGCCGAAAGAACTTAAAACCGTAAGTGGCTCAGTAGCACTGCTTGAAGGCTTGATCGCCGAGGGCACCGAGGTGGTCTTTGGCTATCCTGGAGGTGCCATCATGCCGATTTATGATGCCTTATACGACTTCAAAGCGCGGCTGCAGCACATTCTGGTGCGCCATGAACAAGGCGCGACACATGCTGCGCAAGGATTTGCAAGAACATCAGGCAAGGTTGGTGTTGTGTTCGCAACCAGCGGACCCGGTGCAACGAACCTGGTGACCGGTCTTGCTGACGCACAAATTGATAGTACGCCGCTGGTTTGTATTACCGGGCAGGTTTTCAGTCACCTGCTTGGGACCGATGCCTTTCAGGAGACGGATGTCATAAACATCACCACGCCGGTAACAAAGTGGAACTACCAGGTAACGGATGCCAATGAAATTCCAGCAGTGTTGGCGAAGGCGTTCTACATTGCCAAGAGCGGCCGGCCCGGACCAGTACTGATCGACATCACCAAGGATGCACAGATTCAGAAAATAGACTACGAGGGCTACACCCCTTGCAACCATATCCGCAGCTACAGGCCGAAGCCTAACATCCGCATGGCTTACATTGAGGAGGCCGCAGCGATGATCAATGCCGCAAAAAAACCATTTATCCTGTTCGGACAAGGTGTGTTACTTGGTGGTGCCGAGAAGGAGTTTCAGGCATTTGTAGAAAAAAGTGGAATCCCCGCTGCATGGACCATTCTAGGTGCCGGTGCGATACCATCCGACCACCCGCTGAATGTGGGGATGCTTGGTATGCACGGCAATTATGGTCCGAATGTGCAGACCAACTCCTGTGACGTGCTAATTGCCATTGGGATGCGATTTGATGATCGGGTAACCGGCAGATTAGATAAGTACGCTACCCAGGCAAAAGTGATCCACCTGGATATAGATCCTGCGGAGATTGACAAGAATGTTAAAGCGGACGTGCCGGTTTGGGGCGATTGCAAAGATACCCTCCCACTTTTAACCGCACGGGTTGAGGCGCGTCAGCATACTGACTGGCGTGCAGAATTTGCGGTGTTTGAGAAAATTGAACAGGAAGAACTGATCAGCAAGGAGCTGGAGCCAGGCAGTGGTGAACTCACGATGGGTGAAGTAATACATCAATTAAATCAACTCACCAAAGGAGAAGCAATTATCGTAAGCGATGTTGGTCAGCACCAGATGGTCGCTTGCCGATATGCGAAGCTAAACAACACCCGCAGTAATGTGACCAGTGGTGGTTTGGGCACGATGGGCTTCGGACTTCCAGCAGCAATTGGTGCCAAATTCGGCAGGCCCGACCGTACGGTGGTCGCTGTAATTGGTGATGGTGGATTTCAGATGACCCTGCAGGAGCTTGGCACCATCATGCAAAGTGGCGTGGACGTGAAGATCATGATTTTGAACAATCAATTCCTGGGCATGGTACGCCAATGGCAGCAATTGTTCAATGAGAAACGATACTCCTTTGTAGACATCACCAGTCCTGATTTCATCAAACTTGCGGAATCGTACTACATCGCTGGAAAGAAAGTCACCGAACGCGAAGAACTGATTCCGGCTTTAACGCAAATGCTGGAACATAAAGGATCCTTTGTACTGGAGGTGATGGTAGAAAAAGAACTTAACGTATTTCCAATGGTGCCGCAAGGCTGCAGTGTAAGTGAAATCAGACTTAAATAATCAGACATGAAAGACGCAGAATTCACAGATAAAAAGCAGGAATACACCATCTCGGTTTATACAGAAAATCAGGTCGGACTGCTAAACCGCATTGCGATCATCTTCTCCAGAAGGAAGATCAACATTGAAAGCTTAAATGTCTCCCCCTCCGAGATCCAGCATATCCACCGCTTCAACATCGTTGTAAATGAAACGCCAGACACCGTTCGTAAGGTGGCGAGGCAGATCGAGAAGCAGGTAGAAGTATTGAAGGTGTATTTCAACACCAACGATGATATCATCTGGCAGGAAATGGCACTTTATAAAGTGCCGACTGATATTATTGCGGAGAAGGTATACGTGGAGCGCTTACTTCGCGAGAACGGCGCCCGGGCAGTGGTGATCCGTAAAGACTATACCGTCTTCGAAACCACCGGACACCGGGAAGAAACGGATAAGCTTATTGAAGTGCTTCAGCCATATGGATTGATAGAGTTCGTGCGAAGCGCGAGAGTGGCCATCATTAAAAACAGCCAGGGCTTCAATGAAAAACTACGAGAGTTTGAGCGTGAAGAGCCCGGCCAGGATGTGGTAGAGCTTGAACACTCGGATACCAAGCGTGATGTATTCACCATGTAGAACGCCTGAAAGGCAATTTTAGAAAGACAATATATAGATTAACCAAACCTTATAAAACCAAAATTATGGCAGTATTAAATTTCGGCGGTAAAGACGAAAATGTAGTAACACGTGATGAATTTCCATTGGAAAGAGCGCAGGAAGTCCTGAAAAATGAAACGGTAGCCATCATTGGCTATGGCGTACAAGGACCAGGTCAGGCGCTTAATCAGAAAGACAATGGCATCAATGTTATTGTAGGCCAGCGTAAAGAATCTAAAACCTGGGATAAGGCAATCGCCGACGGATTTGTACCCGGAGAAACTTTATTTGAAATTGAAGAAGCGCTGAAGCGTGGAACCATCATTTGCTACCTGTTGAGCGATGCCGCACAAATTGAGTTATGGCCGACAGTTCAAAAACACCTTACTCCTGGCAAGGCGTTATATTTCTCACACGGCTTTGGTATTACTTTCAACGAGCAAACCGGCATCGTGCCACCTGCAGATGTAGATGTATTTCTGGTGGCACCGAAAGGTTCAGGCACTTCCCTGCGCCGGATGTTTTTACAGGGTCGCGGACTTAACTCCAGCTACGCGATTTTCCAGGATGCAACCGGTAAAGCATATGAAAGAGTTGTTGCCCTCGGCATTGCAGTAGGTAGCGGCTACCTGTTTGAGACAGACTTCAAGAAAGAGGTTTTCAGTGATTTAACTGGCGAGCGCGGAACATTGATGGGTTGTATTCAGGGCATCTTTGCTGCACAATATGACGTGTTGCGCGCCAATGGCCACTCCCCTTCTGAGGCCTTCAATGAAACCGTTGAAGAACTTACACAAAGCTTAATGCCACTGGTTGCTGAAAACGGAATGGACTGGATGTATGCCAACTGCTCAACCACTGCTCAACGTGGTGCACTGGATTGGTGGAAGAAATTCCGTGACGCGACCAAACCTGTTTTTGAAGAGCTCTATGAAAGTGTTGCCACGGGCAAGGAATCTCAAAGATCAATCGACAGCAACAGTCAGCCGGACTACCGCGAGAAGCTTAATGCAGAGCTCGCTGAATTAAGGGATAGTGAATTGTGGCAAGCCGGTAAGACCGTACGCAGCCTACGCCCAGAAAATCAGCCAGCAGAGAAAGAATTAGAAGCATAAATATTAGACCCACATGGGAAAGACGCTAGTAGAAAAAATATGGGATGCCCACGTTGTCAAACGCGACGAGGGCTATCCTGATATTTTGTATATCGACACACATTTTATACATGAGGTAACCAGTCCTCAGGCATTTGACGGACTCCGAAAACGAGGCTTACCCGTGTTCAGACCTGCGCAAACCATTGCTACGGCAGACCATAATGTGCCAACACTAAACCAGCATCTGCCGATTCAGGAAACACTATCCCGCTATCAGGTGGATATGTTAACCAAAAATTGCGCTGAGTTTGGCGTTGAATTATATGGTTTGGGCCATCCTTTTCAGGGGATTGTCCACGTTATTGGCCCAGAGTTGGGTATCACCCTACCTGGTGCAACCATCGTGTGCGGAGATAGTCATACCTCTACTCACGGTGCCTTCGGTGCGATAGCATTTGGTATCGGCACCTCTCAGGTAGAGCAGGTACTCGCCACGCAGTGCCTTTTGCAGCAACCGCCTAAAACGATGCGCATTACCGTTGATGGCACGCTAGGCCCAGGTGTGAGTGCAAAGGATATCATTCTGTACATCATTGCAAAGATTTCCGCCGCAGGCGGTACCGGGTATTTCATTGAATACGCTGGCTCAACGATCCGCAGTTTGAGCATGGAATCCAGAATGACCATCTGCAACATGAGCATTGAGATGGGTGCCCGAGGTGGTCTGATTGCGCCGGATGAAACGACTTTCGAATACATCAAGGGTCGCGAGTTCGCGCCAAAAGGTGCAGCATGGGACAAAGCACTGGCACAATGGAACACGCTTTACAGCGATTCGGATGCCATATTTGATGCGGAGCTGACGTTTGATGCTGCAGACATAGAACCAATGATCACGTATGGAACAAACCCCGGCATGGGCATTGGCATCAGCCAATTTGTACCATCTACAAATAGCCAGGAACTTTCTGAACGTCCATCGTACCAGAAGGCGCTGAACTATATGGGCATCGACGATGACAGCGCTTTATTGGGAAAGGAGATCGACTATGTATTTATCGGCAGTTGTACCAACTCCAGAATGGAAGATCTAAGGGCCGTTGCAGACTTTGTAAAAGGTCGGCAGAAAGCACCGAATGTTATTGCATGGATTGTTCCTGGTTCAAAGCAAATTGAACAACAAGCCATTGCCGAGGGCTTGGACCAGGTGTTTGAAGCCGCAGGTTTTCAATTGCGGGAACCCGGATGCAGCGCCTGCCTGGGGATGAATGAAGATAAAATCCCGGCGGGAAAATACTGCGTGTCGACATCCAATCGAAACTTCGAAGGCCGTCAGGGCCCGAATTCCAGGACCTTTTTGGCCAGTCCGCTTACGGCTGCCGCGGCCGCCATAACAGGGCGCATTACAGACGTACGTTCATTGCTAACCGAAAACACTTACGCTTAAGATGAAGAAATTTACAACCCTAACCACCCAGATGGTACCCCTTCCTATTGAGAACGTGGATACCGATCAGATCATTCCGGCAAGGTTTCTAAAGGCGACCACGCGTGAGGGCTTCGGTGAAAATCTATTCTGCGACTGGCGTTACGATGCTTCTGGCAGTCCCCGGCCAGACTTCGTTCTGAATAATCCCATATACAGCGGAAAAGCACTGGTTGCCGGAAAAAACTTTGGCTGTGGAAGCAGCAGAGAGCATGCGGCCTGGGCATTGCAGGACTACGGTTTTGATGTTGTGATCAGCAGCTTCTTTGCAGATATCTTCAAAGGAAATGCCTTAAATAATGGTTTACTGCCGATCCAGCTTTCTGATGGCTTCGTACAGCGCATTTTCTTAGCTGCGGAAACCGATCCTCAATCGCAGGTGACCGTTGATCTCGAAGCGCAAACGGTGACGATTGAAACCACCAAAGAATATGAATCTTTTGAGATCAACCCTTATAAGAAGTCCTGCCTGATCAACGGCTATGATGACATTGATTTCATCTTAAACCAACGCGCAGCAGTGGAACAATTTGAGCAACAAAAAGCAGTCGTCTAATGGAGGTATTTGTCAGGATTGAGCACTTCAGTATAAAGATCAGAAACCGGACAATCCTGTCTGATCTATCCTGGCAGATCGTCAAAGGAGAGCATTGGCTATTGAATGGACCAAGTGGTTCAGGAAAAACTTTGCTCGCGAAAGCCCTTGCTGAGCGGGCCACCTTGAATGGCATACAGACCTCGTTTGTGCCGCAGTGGTTTACATTTAAAGACAAACAAGGTGCATCAAACTTCTACTTCCAGCAACGTTTCAACAGCGCTGACGCGGAGAATACCGTTACCGTTTGGGAAACCATACTTGAATATTTGAATAGAATTCAGCAGTCTGTCGAAACTGCAGAGTCGCTGCTGGAAACTTTTAAACTCGCTGAAAGAAAGCATGCGCCCATTATACAGCTTTCCAGTGGCGAACATAAGAAATTGCAGCTACTGAAGGCCTTGCTTTACCGCCCAAAGCTGTTGATACTCGACAATCCATACACAGGTCTGGATGTGCAAACGCGAGCCAGCTTAAACGAGCAACTGGATCTGGCCTGTGGGGCAGGGATGCAATTGTTGATTGTGAGCAATGACGCTGTTGTCCCGCGCTGTGTCAATCGTTTTGCTTCCATCATCGATGGAAAACTCATAACGAGTGAAACTGCCTTTCAAGTGAAGGATCAGACGCCTACCTACTTTGAGCTGCCCGCTTTCTTAGCGGCAGCGCCAGTGTTAGCACTCGAGGAACTCGTTGCTCTTCAGAACGTGAACATTCGCTACGGTGACAAGCAAATATTGAAGGACCTAAACTGGAGCTTAAAACCTGGTGAGCGGTGGTTACTGAAAGGACATAATGGATCTGGCAAATCAACATTGATCAGCCTCCTCACTGGTGATAATCCCCAGGCTTACGCACAGGAGTTATACCTTTTCGGCAAAAAGCGTGGAACCGGTGAGAGCATATGGGACATCAAAAGACAGATCGGCTTCATTTCGCCGGAACTACAGTGGTACTTTGAGCCAGGTTCAACGGTCTTTCAAGCAGTTGCTTCAGGGTTATTTGATACCTCAGGATTGTTCCGCCAGTTGAGCCCACAACAAACAGATAGAACACATCAATTACTTACGCTCTTCGGATTGCAGGCCGAAGCGAATGACCTGCTGGTACACTTACCAATCGGCAAACAGAGATTGGCCCTTCTGGCAAGAGCCATCATTAAAAATCCACCGCTACTGATTTTGGATGAGCCCTGCCAGGGACTGGATGAAGCGCAAACCCGCATGTTTAATCAACTGGTCGGGCTGCTTTGCACAGCCAATCGAAGCCTCATTTATGTAAGCCATCTCGAACATACCCTGCCCGATTTTTTAACACACGAGTTAATACTTCGAAACGGTCGCGTAATTCGTAACAAACCCATTTTAGAACAAGAATACACAGCATGAATAAAAAAATATTGGTCATACCTGGAGATGGTATAGGCCCTGAGGTAACCACCTGGGGAAAAGCAGTTTTAGAGAAAATCGCTGAAGTGTATGGCCATGACTTCAGTTTTCAGGAAGCTTTAATGGGCCACGTTGCCATAGAAGCAACTGGAAATCCATTACCTGATGAGACATTAGCGAAAGCGCAACAGAGTGACGCAATTCTTTTTGGCGCTGTTGGCCACGCGAAATATGACAACGATCCCGCAGCTAAAGTACGCCCGGAACAAGGACTGTTGAAAATAAGAAAAGAACTTGGGCTATATGCAAACCTTCGTCCCATCCTGCTTTTTGATGAACTGCTGGATGCTTCAAGTATAAAACCCAGCATCTTAAAAGGTACAGATATCCTGTTCTTTCGGGAATTAACGGGTGATGTTTACTTCGGGGAGAAGAAACGTTCCGAAGATGGCAATACCGCATCTGACCTGATGATTTATGAACGTTATGAAATTGAGCGCATCGCGCATAAAGCGTTCGAGGCCGCAATGACCAGAAATAAACGACTGTGTTCTGTAGATAAGGCGAACGTGCTAGAAAGCTCGCGCTTATGGCGCGAGACCGTACAGCAGGTAAGTAAAAACTATCCTGAAGTGGAAACGGAGCACATGTTCATTGACAATGCGGCCATGCAACTGATCAAGGACCCAAAGCGGTTCGATGTAGTCCTTACCGCGAACCTGTTCGGCGATATCCTAACGGATGAAGCCTCACAAATCGCCGGTTCTATGGGCATGCTCGCCTCTGCATCTGTCGGTGATGGTACAGGATTTTTCGAGCCGATCCATGGTTCGGCCCATGATATTGCAGGTAAGGACCTTGCAAATCCACTTGCCTCTATCCTTTCTGTGGCGCTGATGCTGGATATATCCTTCGGTCTCAAAGCCGAATCGCAGCTCATCATTGATGTCATCAAAAAGGTGCTCGCAGAAGGTTTCAGAACCAACGACATCGCCGACGGCAGCACCAATCCATACAAAGTACTGGGTACACAAGATATGGGTAAGCTTATCTTAAAATTCATCGACCAACAATCACTTTCTTAATCACATATCTTATGTTACACGATCCAAACAGAGTTTACGTATTTGACACCACCCTAAGAGATGGAGAACAGGTTCCAGGCTGCCAGCTTGCAACGGCCGAAAAGGTTGAAATTGCTAAGGCACTGGAGGCACTGGGTGTTGATGTGATTGAGGCCGGCTTTCCCATTTCCAGTCCCGGAGATTTTCAGAGTGTTGTTGAGCTATCGAAAGCCGTGACAGAACCCATCATTTGCGCACTCACACGCGCAAACAGGAAAGATATAGATGCTGCCGTGGCATCACTGCAATATGCTAAGCGACCAAGAATACACACAGGTATCGGATCGTCCGACATGCATATTAAATACAAGTTCAACAGCACCAGAGAAGAGATTTTGGAGCGTGCCGTGGAAGCGGTGAAGTATGCGAAAGGATTTGTAGAAGATATTGAGTTCTATGCTGAAGATGCGGGGCGTGCAGATAACGAGTATCTCGCACAAATGGTTGAAGCAGTGATTGCTGCAGGCGCCACAGTGGTGAACATCCCCGATACCAATGGCTACTGCCTACCGGACCAGTATGGTGCAAAAATCCGTTACCTGAAAGAAAACGTCAGAAACATTGATCAGGCAATTATTTCTGTGCATTGCCACAACGACCTTGGCCTGGCCACCGCAAATACGCTTGCGGGTATCGTCAACGGTGCCCGCCAAATAGAATGTACCATCAACGGAATCGGTGAACGCGCAGGTAATACCGCATTAGAGGAGGTTACCATGATCCTGAAAACGCACCATGCCTTGAATCTGCACACCAATATAAACAGCAAGCACTTCTCCGAAATCAGCAGCATGGTGAGCCGGATGATGCGCATGCCGGTACAACCGAATAAAGCCATCATTGGCCAAAATGCTTTTGCACACAGCTCGGGCATCCACCAGGATGGCTTTTTGAAACATCGTGAAAATTACGAGATCATCAATCCGGAGGATGTGGGCATCGACCAGTCGGACATCATCTTAACTGCCCGAAGTGGCCGCCACGCTTTGAAACACCATCTTGAACGGTTGGGCTATACAATCGACCGCATCAACCTGGACCAGGTTTATGAAAATTTCCTGACCATGGCCGACGAGAAGAAACACATCAGCGATGATGATCTGCTCTTGCTGATGAGCGATGGAAAAGATGACGCGTTCAAAAATGGCTACAAGCTGAAGTTACTGCAGGTATTGTGTGGTGATCCACTAAGTCCGACTGCAACGGTAAAACTGGAGTTTGAGGGTCAGGAACATGAAGCACTTGCCAGAGGTAATGGCCCGGTGAATGCCACCATCAAGGCTATTGAGAGCATTATCGGTAAGGCCGTAGATTTAAAAGAATTCAACATACAGGCCATGCATGGTGGCAGTGATGATGTGAGTAAGGTTAACATGCGGGTGGTTTATAATGGCAAATCATACCTGGGTTATGGTTTTAACACCGACATCGTACAGGCATCTGCCAGTGCTTACCTTGATGCGGTAAACAAATTTGTGTAGCGATGAGTGAGACGAAAAACATTGAGCTCGATTTCCAGGCAGCAGCTGCAAGGATAAGCGGGACGGTTAAGAGGACACCTTTAGTTTACAATGCCGGATTATCACTCAAATACCAGGCTGAGGTTTACTTAAAAAGAGAAGATTTGCAAGTGGTGCGCTCCTATAAATTAAGGGGCGCATTTAACATGATTTCCACGCTCAGCGATGAGCAGCGCTGTCGTGGTGTCGTTTGTGCCAGCGCAGGCAACCATGCGCAAGGTGTAGCTTACTCTTGTAAAAAGCTTAACATCAAAGGTGTGATCTTCATGCCTGAGATTACGCCTAAACAAAAAGTTAAACAGACAGAAATGTTCGGCGGGGAGCACATTGAGATTGTGCTTGTCGGCGACACTTTCGACGACTGTATGCGCGAGGCGCTTATCTATACGCAGATACACGACATGAGCTTCATCCCCCCTTTTGATAACCCGAAGATAATTGAAGGCCAGGGAACTGTTGGACTGGAAGTCTTTGAAGAACTTCCGGATGTTGATTTCGTTGTCATGCCCATCGGTGGTGGAGGATTAGCTTCCGGGGTAGGCAGCTATTTACGGAACATTGCACCTGCCGTGCAACTGATCGGCGTTGAACCTGAAGGTGCACCTTCCATGAAGCAGGCACTTGAAAACGGCGGGCCTGTAACGCTCGAACAGGTGGACCGATTTGTAGACGGCGCTTCGGTTAAACGTGTCGGATCACTAAACTTTGAATATTGCAAAGCGCTACTCAATCAAATGTTGCTTGTGCCGGAGGGTAAAATCTGTACGACCATACTTAAGCTGTATAATGAAGATGCGATTGTTGTTGAACCTGCCGGCGCCTTGTCCGTTGCGGCACTAGATCAGCTTGGCGATCAGATCAAAAACAAGAAAGTTGTCTGCATCATCAGTGGTGGAAATAATGACATCGAGCGTATGCAGGAAATTAAAGAAAAGTCACTCCTGTATGAGGGTCTGAAACACTATTTCATTGTGCGTTTTCCGCAGCGTCCGGGCGCCCTGAAGCGCTTTGTAAACAATGTCCTTGGTCCACATGATGACATCACCAGATTTGAGTTCATCAAAAAAACCAACAAGGAAAGTGGGCCCGCGCTGGTGGGCATAGAGCTAAAAGAAAGTAGTGACTATCCTTTGCTGGTTCAGCGCATGGCGGAGTTTAAGTTTGAGATGATTGAGTTGAATAAAGATCAGACGCTTTTCGAGTATTTAGTCTGATCAGAATTGCACAATCAGTGTAATATAACACCCCGCTTTCTTGTTTTATTTCGCTTTCCGGGCCGCTTAGCGTAGCTTTGACGATCACAAATGAAACGAATACATGTATAAAAAACTCTTACTCTTTCTTACCATCCTCAGTAGTAGTTTGATGGTACAGGCACAGGAGATCAGTTCGCCTGACAAGAACCTGAGCTTGAAATTTGAACTAAACGACGCTGGCGCGCCAACATACCAGCTGAAATACAAGAAAAAAGACGTTATCAAAACCAGCAAACTTGGGCTGGAAACCAAAGACGTTTCATCATTTCTAACCGGCTTCACGGTTGCGAAAACGGAACAGTCGAGTGCCGACGAATCCTGGAACCCGGTTTGGGGTGAACAGAAAACCATTCGCAATCACTACAACGAGCTCCTGGTAACCCTGACACAAAAAGCAGAAAAAGATCGCTTGATCAGAATCCGCTTCCGCCTTTTCGACGATGGACTGGGCTTCCGGTATGAATTCCCGGAGCAGGACAACCTGAACTATTTCATCATCAAGGAAGAGCGTACAGAATTTGCTATGGCTGGAGATCACAAAGCTTTCTGGCTACCAGGTGATTACGACACGCAGGAATATAGCACCATGACTTCAAAGCTTTCTGAGATTAGAGGGATGATGAAGTCGGCCATTACGCCAAACTCCTCCCAAACGCCTTTCTCAGACACCGGTGTTCAAACCCCACTCATGCTGAAAAGCCCTGAAGGTCTGTACATCAACATTCACGAAGCTGCACTGGTTGACTATTCGACCATGTCATTAGAGCTGAACGACAAGACGATGGTTTTTGAGACACACCTGACACCAGATGCGATCGGCGATAAAGGTTATCTTCAGGCACCTACGCAAACGCCATGGAGAACCATCATCGTAAGCGACAAAGCTGGAGATATCCTGACATCCAAATTGGTGCTTAACTTAAATGAACCAACCAAATACAAAGATGTTTCCTGGATAAAGCCAGTGAAATATGTTGGTGTATGGTGGGAAATGATCACCGGGAAAAGCACCTGGGCCTACACAGATGAAAAGATTCAATTTGGCGTAACCGACTACAAGAAGACAAAACCTAACGGAAAACATGGTGCAAATACTGCCCATGTAAAAGAATACATCGACTTCGCTGCTAAACATGGCTTCGATGCCGTACTTGTTGAAGGATGGAACGAAGGCTGGGAAGACTGGTTCGGTAAAACCAAGGACTATGTCTTTGATTTTGTAACCCCTTATCCAGACTTTGATGTTAAAAAATTACAACGCTACGCTGCTGAAAAGGGCGTGAAAATGATGATGCACCATGAGACCTCCGGTTCGGTGCGTAACTATGAACGTCATCTGGACACGGCTTACAAGTTCATGGTTGAGCATGGATACAACTCAGTAAAGAGCGGTTATGTAGGTAACATGATTCCACGTGGTGAATACCACTACGGACAGTGGTTAAACAACCACTATCTCTATGCGATTAAAAAAGCTGCGGATTACAAGATTATGGTCAATGCGCATGAGGCCGTAAGACCTACAGGTTTGAACAGAACTTATCCAAACCTTATCGGTAATGAATCTGCCAGGGGGACTGAATACGAGTCTTTCGGTGGAAACAACCCAGACCATACCACCATCCTACCTTTTACCCGGTTAGTGGGTGGACCTATGGACTATACACCTGGTATTTTCCAGACCAAAATCAGTGCGTACAATCCAGATAACGACTCTTACGTACATACAACCTTAACCAAACAGCTGGCACTTTATGTAACTATGTACAGTCCTTTACAAATGGCAGCAGATTTCCCGGAAACTTACAACAAGTTTATGGATGCTTTCCAGTTTATAAAAGATGTCGCTGTGGATTGGGATGAAACGCACGTTATTGAGGCGGAGCCCGGAGACTACATCACCATTGCCCGTAAAGCAAAAAACAAAGCGGAATGGTATGTAGGTGGTATCAGTGATGAAAATGCACGTGTTGCAACGGTCTCATTCAAATACCTGCCGAAGGGCAAGACCTTCACCGCCACAATTTATGCAGATGGTAAAGACGCCAGCTTTGACAAGAACCCGCAAAGCTATACTATTAGAAAGATGAAAGTTAATGCAAAAACAGTTATCAAACAGCAAATCGCTCCAGGTGGTGGTTTTGCAATCAGCATTAAGTAAACTGATCAGCTGAGCCTGTGGGCTCATAAAAAAAGAGGATGCAAAAGCATCCTCTTTTTTTATGACTTTACCTTTTTCAGAGGGATTGCAAAGCTGAAGGTAGAACCCTCACCTTCAATGCTTTCTACCCAGATCCGTCCACCGGCTCTCTTGATAATCTCAGCAGAAATATAAAGGCCCAGACCAAGGCCAGAAAATGTGTGCTGCATGGCGCCGGTCACCCGGTAGAATTGTTCAAAAACCTTGTTTAGGTCTGCTTTAGCGATGCCGATACCGTAATCACGTACGGAGAGTTCGACTTCATTTTCCGAAGCTTTGGTCGTAATCTCTATTCGCTTACTCCCTGGTGAATACTTGATCGCATTCGTAATCAGATTGGTAATCACCTGACCAATGCGTTCATCATCTGCAACCACAAATTGTGGTGCGGCATAGCTGGCAACCAACACGTGATCCTGGGTGGTCCGTTGAAGATCCTCTACCAGGTCGGACACCAGCTTATTAAAATCAAACTCCTGGTCGTTAAACTGCAACCTGCCGGAGTTGATTTTGGTCACATCCAGTAGATCACCTATAAGGCTGGTAAGGCGGTTTAGCTGCCCATCCATTTTATTGATCATTCCAGCTTCCTTCAATGCACCATTCTTGCGAAACATGCGCTCCAGTACTTGCGTATAGGCTTTAATGCTGGTTACAGGTGTTTTCAGCTCATGGCTTGCAATACCTATAAAGTTGTCCTTCTGCTGTTGGAAGAACTTTTGTTCTGTAATGTCTACCCCTGCTCCAATGTAACCTTCAAATACCTTTTCACTGTTATACTGCGGCCTGCCTGTCGCTAAGCACCAGTGCTCGGTCCCATCAGCATGATGTATACGATACTCTACTTCAAATACAGCGTGCGACTCAAATAGCTGTTTAAATTTCTTTACCACAAATGGAACATCCTCTGGGAGAACAGACTTTAACCAACCTTCTCCAAGCTGCTCCTCAAATGGAATTCCAGTCCAGTCTATCCAGGTTTGATTTACATAGATGATGTTTCCCACTGCATCCGACTGCCATAATCCTGTCGGTGCTGCCGTGGTAATGCTTCTCAGAAGTTGTTCACTCTTTTCCAGCGCGTGCTTGGCCGCATTTTCAGGTCTAAGATCGCGGACCACGGCGCCAATTGCGATCGGCACGCCAGATTCCGGATCATCAATCCGTATGCTATTATTAAAAACTTCAATGGTCTCCCCTGTTTTAATGTTTTTAATTGTCATTTTACCGGACCAGTGGCCTTCACGGATAACAGCAGGTACGACCTCCCGCTTCATCAGCAGATAATCCTCTGGTGTGTATAGCGCTTTAACATGAATCGTTGACACTTGCTGATCGTTTTCAAAGCCTAATAAAGCGCGTCCAGCATCATTTACATAAGAATGCTTGCCATTCAGACTCAAAATCGACATCATATCAACGCTATTGGCAACGAGCGACAACAACTTCTTTTGTTCACCCCTGGAATATTTCTGTTCCGTAATGTCGAGGGTTACGCCCAAAATCCGAACTGCAAGTCCAGCTTCAAAATAAACTTTCCCTTCTACTCGTATCCAGTGCAAAGTACCATCCTTCCAGTTTATACGTGCTTCGTAAAAGAGTTGACCCGTCTTGAGTGCCTCTTCAATAGCGATGTCCCTATTCAGAAGATCATTCTTATTGAAAACGGCAACGTATTCAGCGCGTGTAACGGGCCCATCTTCAAAGCCATGTATCCTGGCAAAAGTATCGGAGGTTACCAGCTGCCCGGTTATTAAATCAAGATCAAAGGTGCCCATGCCGACGGAATCTACCGCTAAACGTGCGCGTTCTTCTGCTTCTTCCAGCTGTCGCTTTCCCTGCACCTGTTCTGTTATTTCAGTTGCAATAGTAATAACGCCGGTTATTGTTCCGTCTTCTTCCCGGAAAGGTTCGTAAACGAAATCTACATATACGTCTTCCTGAACACCATTTCTGACCAATGGCACAAGAACTTCTTTTCCTTTGAAGGTTTCTCCGGTTGCCCGTACATGTTCCATACGCTGTTCAAATCCTTGTCCACGTGCATGGGTCAGTACGTCGAATATTGGTTTTCCGATCAGGACTTCCCGATCCATTCCATAAAGCGTGGCAAGCTGCGGGTTGATCATTTCGACAATGTTATCAGATCCCCTGAATATGCCAATACCCACTGGAGCTTGCATTAAGGTAGCCTGTAGGTATTTACGCTGGTCTTTCAAGGCTTGTAGATTCGCCTCATCACGAGCCCGGAGTTTTACCAGTTCCGTGACATCAATGGGCGTGTGAAGTAAAAACATGACCTCACCAGCCTCATCTAAGATCGGGGTATTTGTCGTGGTCCAATACCTTTCCACAAACACATCTGTGCCAGGTACGGGAATGTCATAGCGATAGTTGCTGGTGGTGTGCGGGCGCTTGGTTGCGATCGCTTCCTTGAAGGAAAAAGTAGATCTGGCGATGTTCTCAGATTCACGATCATTAGGATTTTCTGGGAAAGCAGAGAATACCGGCTTATTTAATAGTGCATCTCTTGATGTATTCGTAGCCTTCAGGTAAGCATTATTTACATCCAGAATGGTGTAGTCGGGCGCATCTATGCCAATAACCAAATGTGCTGAAATGTTGGAGTAAAATATATTTCTATAAACTTCCAGTGAAAAGTGATCTGTCATGAAACTCAATTGGGGGATTAAACGCGAACTTCGCTTACCTTACACCCCAACATTGCTAAATTATTAAAAACATTTTAACAAATCCATATTCTCATCCCTGAACCTTGCAGGCTGCGCCCAGTGGTACAATAAACCATCTGCCCTTTACGCAGTCCTAGAGTATACATTGTTACAAATCCCTATAAAAATTAATTATATCTTAGTCCATTAACCAAATTCGAGATTTAACTATGAACCAATTTAACATCAAATCCGCATTTATCACCACTTCATTGATGATTGCTGCCCTGGGAACAACCTTCGCACAAGAGAAAGCTAAACCACAGGACACCGAGTTCTATACTCCTGTACCGGCTACAGTTACGCCAGGGAAAACCAACATGGAGGCCCCTTCAGATGCGACCGTCTTATTTGATGGTAAGGACCTATCTCAATGGGTATCAACAAATGACCGCAGCAAACCTGCGAAATGGAAAGTTGCCAATGGTGCTTTCACAGTGGTAAAAACTGAAGGAAATATCGAAACCAAGAAAGCATTCAACAACTACCAACTACACCTGGAGTGGCAGATCCCGGCGAACATCACTGGTGAAGGCCAGGCACGTGGTAACAGCGGCTTGTTCCTTGCATCCATCGGCAAAGGCGACGACGGCTATGAATTACAGATCCTTGATCCACACAACAATAAAACCTACACCAATGGTCAGGCTGGAAGCATTTACAAACAGACAACACCTTTGGTAAACCCAGGCAAGAAACCAGGCGAATGGCAAACATATGATGTGATCTGGACGGCACCTACTTTCAATGCAGACAGCACCGTAAAGACACCAGCTCGTGTAACCGTATTCTTCAACGGCGTTTTGGTACAAAACAACTTCGAACTTCAAGGTCCTACACAGTACATCGGAAAGGCTGCTTACCGCAAAGCACATGGACCTTCTCCAATTAAACTTCAGTCACATGGCGACAAAAGCGAACCGATCAGTTTCAGAAACATTTGGATCAGAGACCTGTAGTTCAATTATGGCTAAAGAATTGCTAAGCCTACATAAATACAACATACATGAAAATTAAATTGCTACTCTTGCTATGTATTGCCACCATTGGTCTGGCATCATGCAAAAAAGACACGATTGTTCAGGAGACACCTAACAGAACCATCATCTATGAGGTTCCTGTGAATAAATGGTTTGTCGGAAATAATGGTCGCACGATCACTACAGAGCTGGATATCCCTGAAATTGACCAGTACAATGTAGATGTTGAGGGTATTTTGGTCTATATCGATCACCCGGTGAATTTCGACAGTTACATTCCACTACCATATACTTACAATGGGGAGACTTTCTCTTTTGAACATTACAATGGTGGGATTACGATAGACATTCAGCGTTCAGAGTACGGGACACAGCTGCCTTCTGTACCAAACCAGCCCATCCGCGTTAAAGTGATCTTAATTCCTTCAACAGACGTATCTTAAGCAATTTCATCTGCCGTTATATAACGACCAATGTTCAACAGAACTTGGTCGTTTTTTTTGTGCCCTGAGCCTACAGTCAGCTGAACGCCTCTAATCTGCAGCCCGTTGGCTTCTAACAAAAGTTCTTCGTAAAAGCCTTTATAGTAAACGTCCTTTATGGTAAACTGCAGGGCGCCGGCGTCAAATTCTACCCACTCGGGATAAAACACTAGTTGTTTGCCTGCCGTATCAATCCCCAAAGTAAGTGCATCTGCTGCGCTAAGCACATTGGCGTTGCCAAGTAGTCTGGCAGTATAAAGATGTTCGGGATTATTATACAATGCACGTGGTTCACCTTGTTGCAGCAATTGACCGTCTTTCATCAGCAAAAGTTTATCCGCCAGAAAGAGTCCATCAGCAGGGTCGTGGGACACGAGCACAACGGTAACGCCTGTATCTGTTGCAATACGCTTCAGATCTGCGCGCAATTGGTTCTTCAGCAATGCATCCACCTGGCTGAAAGGTTCGTCCAGCAGCAGCATCCTGGTATCGCTAACCAGTGCCTTCGCAATGGCGACCCGCTGCTGTTCTCCGCCACTTAATTCTGTGATCCGCTTAGCGCTTAGGTGCGCAATATGCAAGTGTTCCATCATCTCAAGCGTTTTCTCGTGCTTGGATTTTACATCGGTGTTGGATAACATGGAGGCTATGTTATCGTAAACTTTCGCGTAGATATTCAAAGAGAAATCCTGGGTCACCATCTTCATGCCTTTGTGCCCGGGGATCAGCTGTTCATCAGGCCCAAGCACCCGTTTGTCCTGGAACATTACTTCACCCACGTCCAATGTTAAAAGGCCGTAAATGGATTTTAACAAGGTCGATTTCCCACTGCCGCTTTCACCGATGATGGCCACGATCTCCCCCTCGATGATATCAAAACTGATATCCGTAATGCCGGAGCTTTGGGTGGTCTGATATTGCTTGGTTATGTTCTTTACGCTGAGGATGGTTCTGTTCACGTCCAAAGATAAGCTTTTAGCACAAAAAAGTCCCGTAGCATTAGGCTAGGGGACTTCGGGTTGTGTGTATGTTAATGTTATTAATTCAAGCCAAGGGTTACACCGAAAGACATGTTACGTAAGTTCTTCTGCGCCGGGCTGTCGAACATATCGTTCATATAGTACTTCGCGAAAACACCCAGACTGCCATATCCTAATCTTACAGTGCCACCGTAGCGGAATGGTTGAAAGTGATAATCATCTTTCACCTTTTGTTTACCACGCTCATCACTGATCTGCTTGATCTTTCCATTAAGCAGGAAGCCAATTTCCGGGCCGAACACGAAGTAGAAACGTTTGCCATTATCATTTTCCTTACTACGAATTTCAAAGTTTAAAGGAATATGTACGTAGCTACTAGAAAAACGGTTTTTCTCAAAGTGGATATCTTCCTGTAGATAACTAAGTTCCTGAGGTTCATTCAACAAGGTGATATCTTTCTTTAGACGGATCATGGTCCAGTCGAAACCACCAGCCAGATACACTTTGAAGTTCTGATTAAAGCGATATCCAAACTGCAGTACATCAAATGAAACGGTGCTGGTTTTACTTGCCTTATAGTCCAAAAAGTCATTTGTAGGAGATAGGCTGAAGCTTCCATCGTCCATAAGTTTCGATAACCCTAAGTCAATTCTGGTGAATGTAAGTCCACCCATAAAACGACCATTTGTTTGATCCTGACGGATCGTGTCGCGGTTACTCCGGCGGCGCGTACTTTCTTCGTCACCTCCAAATTGCACACTGAATTTGTATTTTCTTTTTTCTGTAGTGTCTTGCTGGCTTTTTACGGTATCCTGTTGTGCCTGTGCATGTGGTGCAATCGCGCCGGTAAGTCCGCTTACCAAGAGTGCGGTAAAGATGAATCGTTTCATAATGTTGGGTAGTCTATTTGTATGTCTTATTTATTATTTCTTCTCTGATTGATTTTCAAGGGACCAATGTTAATCGCCACAAGTGATGAACTCTCATCTTCATCTGTCCGGAACTCCACGAATTTTTGCTCCCTTTTATCAAGTTTTTCAACAACAAAATTCACGAGATCACCTGCATTTCTGATCCTGGTCCTGGACTCCTGTGGTCGGCTTGCGGGCTCTTCAAGGGCCGTTGTTGTAGCCACCTCTTCTACACTGAATTCAGCTTCATTAACACTCGGCTCCTGTACTAAAGCTGGAGCTGTCTGGGCAATTGCGAGTGATGGTTCCTGAACTTCGTTTGTAATGATATGATGGTTTTCCGCATAGATTGGTTGCACGCGCTCATCATTATTTTCCTTTAAACCAGCATTTACATCCGGCGACGATACTACAGGCGCATCTACAGGTGCTACATCAATGTTTTCCGATGGCACAACATTGGCATAAATGGTTTCTGAAGTCGCCTCCGTATTGTCCGTGTCATTAAGCGGCTGTGTGTTTGGTGACTGAGCAGACTGCAGCACTTCCGGTGCGTGCAGGCCAATTTTCTCCTGTGGCTTAAATAACAGGCCAGCAGAAACAGCGATTAATACCGCAGCAGCGGCACTCCAGTACAAACCGGTATGACGCTTTTTCTTTGGTGCAATTTGTGGTGCAATGCTATCCCAAAGGTCTGCACTGGGCTGCATTTCCGCATCTCCTAAACGATCCTTAAATAAGCGGTCAAATTCATTATCCGGTATATGTTGCATAATTGATGCCCTCCATTTTAATAATCTCTTGTTTTAAAATTGCTCTCGCTCTCGAGAGTTGTGATTTACTTGCACCCTCAGAGATGCCCAGCATTTCACTGATTTCCTTATGGGAATACCCCTCAATTGCGTACATGTTAAACACCAGTCTGTAGCCATCGGCAAGGTTCTGAATCAACTTCATCAAATCTTGCATACCCAGTCGATTTAGGTCAAACCCTGTAGATGGTTGCTCGTAAGCATCTTCAATCGATACCACGTTCATGGAACGGATGTTCCGACGATAGCTTTCAATTGCCGTATTCACCATGATGCGACGCATCCAACCTTCAAAGCTCCCATCTCCTCGGTATTCCGTAATCTTTTGAAAAATCTTAATGTAGCCCAGCTGAAGTGAATCCTCAGCCTCCATCCTGTCTTTAGCATAACGCATGCATACCGCCAGCATCTTCGAAGCGGTCTGCTTATACAGCAGCTCCTGCATCTTACGATTTCCAGCTTTACAGCCTTCCAGCAAATCGGATTGGGTATAGGTTTGCGTCAACTTCATCATTTCTTATAACACAAAGATGATGAATGCAGGCAGATGGTTGCACAGCAACCAAAATAAATTTTAATGTTTTGCGCGGTAGCTTTTGTACCACTTCACGGCAGCCATGATTACCGCAGCGAATACGACCAAACCGGCCAGGCCATAGATCCAGTTCACAGCGCTTTTAAGCACAACGGTGAATACAATCGCAACCAAAAAAATCGTGGCAACTTCATTCCAGAGACGAAGTTTAAAAGAGCTCAGCTTGAAGATACCAGTTTTCAACTGGTTCATTATCCGCTGGCAAATGAAATGATAAGCAATTAAGCCCACAACAAAGGCCAGCTTAACGTGCATCCAGGGTGCGTGGAGCAAAGCTGGACGCATGCAGAGCATGGTAACACCGGCAAGTACAGTAAGTACCATTGCCGGTGTTGTGATAATATTCCAGAGTCTTCTTTCTATTTTCTCAAACTCGCGCTGCAGAATGTCCCGCTCCACTGCAGGTCTGTCGTTCGCTTCCGTGTGGTAGATAAAAAGTCGCACACTGTAAAACAGGCCTGCCATCCAGCTTACCACAAAAATGATGTGAACGGATTGAACCGACAGGTATGCTGACATTAGTATTTGAAGGCTTTAACAGTTTCAATTGCAAACTTCACATTATCGAAAGGGATATCCGGCATGATACCATGGCCCAGGTTGAAAATAAAGCCAGCCTCACCGCGCATACGCTCGAACAACTGTAGAATGTGTTTCTTAATAACGGGCTTATCTGCATACAAGATATGTGGATCAAGGTTACCTTGAACCGCAATACCCGCGGGCAATGCTTTCTTGATGTTCAGTAAGTCTGCATTCCAGTCAACAGAAACCACATCAGGTTTTGCTTCCGCCATAATCGGCGCGAAAACCGAGCTACCTTTACAGAAAGAGATTACAGGAATGTCTTTTCTATTAAGGTTTCCGATGATCTCCTGAATATAGCGGTGTGAGAATTCCTGGTAGTCATTCCATGACAAGGCCAGTGCCCAGCTGTCAAAAATCTGGATAGCATTTACCCCTGCAGCAATCTGCAGGTTCAGGTAGTCTGTCGTCACCTTCGCGATCTTTGCAAGTAAACGGTGCGCCAGTTCAGGCTCATTATGGATAAGCAATTTGGTTTTCTTGAAGTCCTTAGATGAACCACCTTCTACCAGATAACTCATCACCGTAAAGGGTGCACCAGCAAAACCAATCAAAGGAATGCTGCCGTTTAATCGTTGCTGAATAACCTTAATAGCATCTGCAACATATTGTAAGTTATCTAAGCAATCTACATTCAGGTTATCTATATCCTGAGCAGTACGAACCGGGTTGGCAAATTTAGGTCCTACACCTTGGGTAAAACTTAAGTCACCCCCCATTGCCTCACCCGTAACCAGGATGTCTGAGAAAAGGATAGCCGCATCAATGCCCAACAGATCTACAGGTAACATCGTTACATCCGCAGCAAGCTCCGGGGTTTTGCACATTTCCAGGAAGGAATACTTGTTCTTAATCTCCCAATATTCCGGCATAAACCTTCCGGCCTGACGCATCATCCATACTGGTGGCCGCTCTGTGGCTTTTGAAAATGCTGCATCTAAAAATAACGTGTTCATCAATCTGTATTTATTTGTAATTTATTTGCTTCTAATTCTAATTTTCTAATAATCTCTTGTGCCTTCGGCGTCATGGCGAGCGTCTTTGCATGTTCTATATAGGCCAGCATCCGCTCCTTGTCTTTTTTCCGGAGCGACAAGTTCGCCAGGTGTATCATCACGAACGCTTTATCGTTTTTTCCGCCCAAAGGGAATCGGCTTGCTATCTGGAAGTGGCGTTCTGCTTCATCAAACTCGCTTCGCTTCAAAACGATATTCCCCATCATGAACTCATAATAGCCACGGCGGTTTCGGGCCAGGCGATCTGGATTTGGAACTTCTTTCAGTATGCGCTCCGCATGATCATACTCACCCTTGTGGTAATATTTCGAAGCCAGTAAAATGGAACTCTGCTTAAAATGGCTCCACAATACAAAGCCGAAGAACATCGCGGAAACCGCGGCAAGTTCTTCTTGTTTATACACCAGGAATACCACTGCGGCAATTAAGAACATTGCCATCAGGATATACCTGCCTTTAGCATTATACATTAATTTTGACTATCTGTGAATTTATAACCAACACCTCGGATGGAGTGGAAATACACCGGGTTTTTCTGATCAGGCTCGAAGTACTTACGGAAGGTTAAGATGAAGTTGTCGATCGTACGGGTACTTGGATATACATCGTAGTTCCAAACGGTCTCCAAAATCTGCTCCCTGGAAACGGCTTCGTTCTTACGTTCAATAAGTAACTTCAACAGCATGGTTTCCTTCTTTGTCAAAGGCACAATATGACCGTCATCCTGCTTCAGTTCAAAAGAGTTGAAGTAGATGGTCTTATCTCCAATTTTATAAGAATTCAATTCTTTTAGATCGTCAGACTTCATGCTGCGTTTAACCAGAATACCCACTCTTAATATCAATTCTTCAAGGTTGAAAGGTTTTACCAGGTAATCATCGGCCCCTTTTTTCAAGCCCATTACGCGGTCTTCACTTGTATTTTTAGCGGTCAGAAATAAGATTGGAACTTCTGAGTTTTCCAGCCTTATCGTTTCACAAACCTGGAAACCATCCATCTCTGGCAGCATCACGTCTAAAATGATCAGGTTAAAGCGTTCCTCTTTGAAAACCTTTAGTGCAGTTTTGCCATCTTTAACTGCATGTACCTTGTAGCCTTCCAGTTCAAGGTTTAATTTTATAGCATCTAATAAGTGGTCTTCATCTTCAACCAATAATATTCTTAATTTCTGTGGCATATGCTTTAACTAAATGTTACTTCAAAAATGGCACCTTGCGGTACATTATCTTTAACGCTAATGTCAGCGTCATGGTTTTGCAAAACTTCTTTAACTATAAATAAACCAAGGCCCGTACCCTTAGTCTTCCGCACACGCTCATCCCCAACACGATAAAACTTGTCGAAGATCAGCATCTTCTCGTTGTCGGGTATCCCCGGTCCCTTATCAGCAACCCTTAAAAATGCACTGCCATTTTCGAGCGCCAGGTTCACAGAAACTTCCGCACAGGGCCCCGAATACTTAATCGCATTCTCAATCAGGTTCGTCACCACAGAAGATAAAGCAAAGGAATCTCCAACCACCATAATATCGGGTTGAATCTGTGTCTTGATCATCTGTGCCGATCCGCAGGAATGAATCTGCAGTCGATCCGTGATTTTTACAATCAGTTCGGACAAGTTAAACTGTTCTTTAGGAAAGGAGTACGACCGGTTTTCAATCTTCGTAGCGAGAAGCATGTTCTCCACCAGATCATCCAGCCGTTCGATATCTTTAAGCGAATTGCTAAGCAAAGTCGTTTGTCTTGCTTTATCCAGGTCTCTTTTTACAATGGTTTGCAGCGAAAGTTTTATGGCCGCCAGAGGTGACTTCAGCTCGTGCGTAACCGATAGCAGGAAATTGGTTTGTTGTTCATGCAGGTTGTCTTCCTTACGGATAGAGCGGTGCAGAAAATATGCGCCAATACCAAGAAGAAAAACAAATACGGCACCCTCGCCCACCACCATGGCCATTCTGGAAGGTTGCAGTTTAATAACCAGTGCCCCCCAGGAAATCAGCTGTACCAAAGCGTACAGCAACATAAAATAGAATATGATGATCGACTTTTTCAATACGGGATGATTATTTACCTGACGAATGTACCACTTAATTTACTTATTTCTAAAAACTATATCCAGGGCATCCAGAATAGCTCTTTTTGCCTTTTCAAGCTCAATTTTAGTATGCGCAGCAGATACAAAACCAACTTCATAACCCGACGGACCAATATAGATCCCGCGGTTCAGCAGTTCTCTGTGAAACTGCTTAAACTTATCCATGCTCGCAGCGTCAATGTCTTCCGCAGTTTGAATTTTATCCTTATCTGTAAACGCAAACCAGAAGATGGAACCTACATGAAATACTTTTAGTTTGTAGCTTCTTGCCGACGCAAAACGTTGGATGCTTTCTGCAAACTCCTCTGTTTTTGCATTAAGTTCTTTGTAAAAACCATTACGTAACAACTCAGTAAGCTGTGCAATACCAGCAGCCATGGCAACCGGATTTCCGGATAAGGTACCCGCCTGGTAAACCCCGCCATCAGGCGAAATATGTCCCATGATTTCGGCAGACGCGCCATACATACCTACAGGCAGTCCACCCCCGATGATCTTACCATAAGTAACAATATCCGGTTTAACATCATAGTAAGCTGCAGCACCTTCAAATCCAATACGGAAGCCAGTAATCACCTCATCAAATATCAATAAGGCATTGTTGTCCTTACAGGTTTGCTCCAGGAACTTCACAAAAGATTTTTCCTGCATCAATAAACCATTGTTTGCAGGAATACCTTCAATAATTACCGCCGCGATCTGATCCTTGAATTGCGCAAACGCTGCGGTGATCGCATGCTCGTCATTCAAAGGAATGACAATGGTTTCTTCCGCAAAGGATTTTGGAACACCCTTAGACGAAGTCTCGCCAAACGTTACTAACCCTGATCCAGCTTTAACCAACAAGGAGTCGCTATGACCATGGTAGCAACCTTCAAACTTTAGAATCTTATCTTTCCCGGTGTACCCTCTCGCCAATCGGATTGCCGACATTACAGCTTCGGTACCAGAACTGGTGAAGCGGATCTTCTCAACAAAACGGTTGTTCTTGATGATCAGCTCCGCAAGTTCATTCTCCAGTGCGGTAGGTGCACCGAAACTCATGCCGTTCTGCATAACCTCAGTTACCTTCTCCCGAACTTTAGGGTGGTTGTGCCCCAGGATCAAGGGACCCCAGCTTGCACAGAAATCAATGAACTGATTACCATCAGCATCCCACACATAACAGCTATCACCCTTTTGTATGAACAGCGGGGTTCCATATACGGATTTAAAAGCACGTACCGGTGAATTTACCCCACCAGGGAAATAGTTCTTCGCTTTTTCGTAAAGTTCTGCTGATTTCTCTCTTGAAATATCTGGCTTTGTTCCAGTATTTACAGGTAACTCCCCTTCGTTTCCGGAAAACATTTTTTTAAACGATTCTAACATTATAACCAGTTCTTTTCTACAATATCCTTAATGTGGTAGGTCGTGATTACGCTTGCACCTGCTCTGGCAAAAGCATACATCGTCTCCATAACCACTTTCTGCTCATCAATCCAGCCTTTTTCCGCAGCAGCTTTGATCATCGCATATTCGCCTGAAACATTGTAACATGCAATTGGCACATCACATTGTTGCTTCAGATCAGCGATAACATCCAGGTAAGCCAATGCTGGTTTTACCATCAGGATATCTGCACCTTCACTTTCATCGATTAAGGCTTCCCTTAGTGCTTCTTTCCCATTACGAAAATCCATCTGATAAGCCTTGCGGTCGCCCTTGCTTGGTGCACAATCCGCAGCCTCGCGGAATGGACCGTAATATGCAGAAGCAAACTTCGTCGCGTGAGACATGATGCCTGTGTTCACATAACCATTGCTATCAAGCAAATTACGAATGGCCAGGATCCGTCCGTCCATCATATCAGATGGCGCAAGTAAATCTGCACCAGCCTGCGCATGCGTAAGTGCCATTTTCGCAATCAGTTCTACAGTTGCATCGTTCTGCACGTAATCATCATGCATAATGCCGCAATGTCCATGTGTGGTGTAAGAACAAACACAAACGTCAGTAACTACATACAGGTCGTCACCGAACTGTTTCTTCAGCGCACGCACCGCTGTCGGCACCAGGGAATGATCGTGGTATGCGGAACGCGCATCCTCGCTTTTTTCATCACCCACACCAAACAGCATGATCTTGTTTATGCCGTACTTTAACCCATTTTCAACATCCTGAATCAGGGTGTCAATGGAAAAATGATGTACACCCGGCATCGCATCTATTGCATGTTTAACACCTGTGCCCGGCACAATAAAGTACGGGTAGATGAACATATCTTTCGACAACCTGGTTTCAGCCACCATTTCTCTAACGATGGGGTTCTTTCTTAATCTTCTCGGACGACTTAACATCTTTAAATTTTTAAATTTCTAATCCAAACACAGCTTCGGCAAGGCCCAATTCATCTGGTGAGAATGGCAAGGTATAGGAAACACCCATTTCGTCAAGCTTCTTCCCAGTTGAACTGCCGATAGCAATTACTTTCTGTCCCGGATCCAGTAAATTATTTGTAAAGTATGCCTCCACATTCGACGGGCTCGTAAAAATGACTACCTCCGCAAATGTCTTGTCAGTCTGATCTGCAATCACCGTCTCATAGATCGGTAAATCCACAATTTTGGTATCTGCAGATAACGCTTTTGGAATGGTAAGCAGCGAATCCTGTGCCCTTGGGAACAGAACGGTTTCACCCTTCACCAATGCAGCAAACTCAACAGCCACATCCTGAACATCTCCACTCTCGCCAACATAGTCAGCAAGGTGACCATATCTGCGCAAAGCATCCTCAGAACCACGTCCTACTACACCAAACTTTACTTTCTTCGACAAAGCAGGCTTAAGCTTGAAAAAGAATTCAACGCCATTGCGGCTGCTGAAGAAAATCCAGTCAATGTTTTTAAGGTAAAATGGATCCAGGATATTTACGATAGGAAAAGTCCTGATCAGTGAGCGATCTTCAATCTGAATGTTGTGCTTATCTAAAGCACGTCTGAAATAACTGTGTGGACCGATCTCGCGGGAGATAAATACCTTCCCCGGTTTTTTACGATCGGCGTTGAACTTCTGAACAATCTGTTCAGCCATCCCCTCCAGATGATCTGTTCTGAAGAAAACACGATCCGGAAAGTCATCACTATCTGCAGCCTTAGAGGTCCAGATTTCATACTTACCGTTTTCTTTCTTACAGTAACAGCCAAGTGGCATGTGACAGCCACCTTCGAACATGTTCAACACCTTACGTTCTACAGCAATTTGAGCTGCCGTTTCTGCATCATGAATCTGCTGAAGCACGTTGTAAAGTTCGGTATCGGTTTCCCTGATCTGGATTGCCAATGCACCTTGAGCGGGTGCAGGGATCAATTCTGTAGGCTCGATTACCTCCACATGGAACTCGCTTAGATCAATTTTAAGACGATTAACGCCTGCTTTGGCCAGTAAGATGGCATCGTAATGCTCATCACGGAGTTTTTGGATCCGGGTAGGAACATTTCCGCGAAGATCTTCGATGTTTAAATCTGTTCTGACCGCAAGAATTTGCGCTTTACGACGGTTAGAAGAGGTTCCAACCATTGCACCCGTTTTCAGGGATAGTTTTTGTGTTACATCCACACAATCTTTAAGGATCAGCAGAAGCTCCGAAGGGTCTTCCCTTTCCGGAACTGCAGCAATAATCAACCCCGCAGGATGTGCCGTCGGAAGATCTTTGTGCGAATGCACCGCAAGGTCAATCTTACCACTTAACAACTCCTCTTCGAGTTCCTTGGTAAAAAAGCCTTTCCCTTCCAGCTTATCTAATCTTAGGTTTAAGATTTTATCACCCTGCGTTTTTATGATTTTCAGTTCAGCTTCGACACCAATACTAGAAAGTCTGTCTTTGATATAATTGGCCTGCCACAAAGCAAGGTCACTACCCCTAGTGCCGATAATAAGTCTTTTCATTCAGATTTAATATGATATAACGCATTACCAACATGAATCTATGCACATCTGCTGATGGCCTTCATGCTGATCAAGGACAAATTTAACCTAAAAGAACTATAGTCTTAAATAATATGGAAATAATGTAATTGCCTTGACGAAGCCTAGATCTCGTTGTTATTCACCAGGATCTCTTTAGCCATAACCATCGGTACGCTGATGCATTTTTTCTCCATGTAGTTCATTACCCTTTCCAGAATAAGTTTGGCATTATCGTCCATGGTGCTAATTTCGTCAGCAAATACACCGTTTAAAGCAGTCATTTTAATCTCTTTGATCTTCTTGGGTACGCTGCTCATTGCAATTTCAATTTTGCGTTGGCGAAGTACAAGATCAAATTCCTTTATGTTCTGCTCGATGATGGTTTCTGCATGTACCAGTTCGTCGTAACGCTCCTGGATATTTTTGCGGGCAATTTCCTTTAAGGATTCCACTTCGATGTAGTGGATGGGGTAGTTTTTTACAACCTCTGGGGCTGTGTCATTGGGAATGGCAAGATCAACAATAACCTTCTTGTCTGTATCTCCATTAAGCAGCTTCTTGTATAGCGCTTCGGTAAGAATTGGCTCCGTAGCACCCGTACAGGTAATGATCACATCAAAACCGCCGCTGAAGTTTTCAAGCTCCGAAAGTGGGTATGCCACAGCATTCAGGTCAGCCGCCATGGAAGCTGCATTTTCGACGGTACGGTTAAAAATGGAAAAGTTAGAATACTTATGTTTTTTAAGGTATTGTGCTAAGTTTTTATTGGTTTCACCAGATCCGATGATCAGCAGCCTTGAATTGGCACACATGCTCAGATCGCGCAACTTACGATATGCAAGTGAAACTACAGAAACCGGATTTTTTGAAATATTGGTATTGGTATAAACCTCTTTGGCCGTTTTAACAACACGGTCCATGATGGTCCGCAAGCCGTCCCCCGTAAAACCTGCAAGCCTGCAGTTTTCGTAGGCTTTTCTGATTTGGGCAAGAATCTCTTTCTCCCCAACCACCAGACTCTCTAATGAACAAGATGTTCTTAATAAATGATTGAAGGCTTCCACCTTCTCGTAAACAGAAACGTTATCTACAAATGCTTCCATGTATTCTTCCGGAAGCCCCATATCTAAAACCCTTAAAAAGTCTTCCGTGAAGGCACGGTCAACAATCTGTGGTGTAGTAAAAATAAACTCGACTCTATTACATGTACCGACATAAAAGATCTCCTTTATGTTTAATTCTTCCTGAATATTCTTCAGTCGGTCATCAAGTGTTTGCTCGCAAATCACCAATTTACCTAAAGCTTTTAGATCAATTTGTTTGTGAGTGAAAGCAATAATCTTTAAATATTCCAAGGTAGGTTCTGGTGTTATTTTCTAGGTAACAAAAGTAACAAGCGGATGCTGTACCACTGTCATTAGGCTGTAATTAACAATAATTTAGAAAGGTTTTAATTAACGGAGGCTTTCCGTCCAGTTCCCATCTTCCTTAATCAGGTCAATCAGATCGTCCAATGCACGCTCCGTATTCACGCTCTTTTTCACCACCTGCTTGCCTCGGTAAAGGGTGATTTTACCAGGACCAGTACCTACATAACCATAATCCGCGTCAGCCATTTCACCAGGCCCATTAACGATACAACCCATAATACCAATCTTTATACCCTTAAGGTGATCGGTTCTCGAACGGATAAGCTGCGTGGTTTCTTGTAGGTCAAAAAGGGTTCTGCCACAGCTTGGGCAGGATATATATTCGGTTTTAGATATCCGGGTACGGGTGGCCTGAAGAATACCAAAGCTGGTACTGTTTACCAGGGCAAGATCCTGATCTGCTTCTTTAGTGATCCAGATGCCATCGCCAAAGCCGTCGGTAAACAAAGCGCCAAGATCGGTTGCCGCATATAACATCAAGTCATCGTTGCTGATGTTCTTATAGTTCCTTCTGATGATCACAGGAAGCGTAATAGCTGCTGCCTGCAGCTTCATAAAGAAGGTCCTTTGCTCGGCCATTCCATGTTCGGCTGAGGTTTCCAGTACCAATATGACGTGATCCCCTAGCGACTTCAGAAAGGCCTCATCAAAATGCAATGCATTTACTAAAAGCAGGTTTATGGATGGGTCTTTTACTGCAGCATCCACATATTCCGTAGCCAGAAACAGCGGATAACAATTCCGCTTATCCTTAAGATTCAACCAGGTCTGGTAGTTGTAGACCTGTCGCAGGTTACCAGGAAAAGACAAGGATGGCAATGCATCACCCAGGTAAACTAAGTCCGCCGCCTGATCAGCAAGGTTATATTTATCGAGTCCTGCATCGTAGCGATAGCCAACCGCGTTCAGGAAATATGGATCTTTAAGATTTTCAGCTTGCACATCCAGCATTACTACCGGATGGTGATGACCGCCAATGTTTTGAATCACAGCGCTATTGCGGCGCTCGTAACTGAAAGGATTATAGCTTAAGGTTCCAGGATCGATGGTTTGACGCAGCTCTTTCTTAACCGTACGTTTCGCATAACGTTCCGCCAGGCTCCTCGCCACTGGCGCTTCAAACTCCGGATCTTCCGTAAGGGAAACCCGGATGGTATCACCCAAGCCATCTTCAAGTAAGGTTCCAATACCTACAGCCGACTTGATACGCCCATCTTCGCCGTCTCCTGCCTCTGTAACGCCAAGGTGTAGTGGGTAGTTCATACCTTCCTTCACCATGGTCTCTACCAGTAAGCGGTACGCCTGAACCATGACCTGTGTATTACTGGCTTTCATGGAAATGACCAGGTTGTAATAGTTCATGTCTTCGCACATGCGGATGAACTCCATGGCAGACTCCACCATCCCACGTGGGGTATCACCATAGTGACTCATGATCCTGTCGGATAATGAACCATGATTGGTACCGATGCGCATGGCGGTGCCATATTCTTTACAGATATTTACCAGAGGTTTGAACTTCTTGTAGATGCGTTCCAACTCTGCCTGATAAGCCAGCTGTGTATATTCTATATTCTCAAATCGTTTCTTATCTGCATAGTTTCCAGGGTTCACGCGTACTTTCTCCACGATCCTTGCTGCAGCCTCTGCCGCATTCGGGGTAAAGTGAATGTCCGCCACCAATGGAACATTGTAACCACGACTTCTCAGCTCCCGTTTGATGTTGGCCAGATTCTCCGCCTCTTTCATGCTCGGTGCCGTGATCCGCACATACTCACAACCGGAATTGACCATGCGTATGGTTTGCTCCACAGTAGCCATGGTGTCCATGGTATCTGTTGTGGTCATCGATTGTATCCGGATCGGATTGTTTCCGCCCATGGGCACATCACCGATGTGTACTTCCCGGGTTACAAATCTCGAATAATCAGTTAAGCTGTTGCAATATATGCCACCAAGTATGGGTGGAGTTGTTACGTTTTCCATTCGCTGCAAAGATAAAGATTATATCAATCGATCTTTAATAACTAGTGTATTTGCAGCCAGGTCATGAAAGCATTGTTGCTTTTTATTGAGAAAACTGTACAGGTACCCAAAAAAGAAAGGTAACACGGAAAGGATTTTCGCTGCATTACGGCCAAAGGCTGTGACCAGGTCTATGCGGTTCCCCCACATGTCGGTCACTTTAATGTTCAGCAATTTCTTACCTAGCGTACCCTGCGCCCTTGAACTTTCTGCAATCACCCCATAGATAAACTTGATCACCGGAATGGCGGGCAACATTGTAATGGCCGCTGAAATACGAAGGCTACGCTCTTGAATAACCAGGTAACTCAACAGCAATGCAAACACATAAAACAGAAAAATTAGGAAGTAATCAATCACGGAAGCCAGTAGTCGCTGGTCAAAAGATGCAAAATATTGCGGCGCAGTCTGCTGGTACTGAAAACCAAGAAGCTCACGCAATTCCTGGAATTCGTGAGCTTCTTTATAATCGTTCATGCCAGGTTTACGGATGAAAGTCCCGGCTTTGATGTTTAATGCTTTCAGTTCAGCCAATTGATAAGGTCCTTGCGGCTTACCATTAACCACTACGGTATAGGTATCCAATGCTGAGTCTGACATATTCTGTTTAATATCTGCTAACCTCAAAGTTGCTTAGTCCGCCATCTAATGTGATGAAGATCTTTTTTGTGGACGTTGCGTAATTTGGTGTTTCATAGGTGCCGTTGTCTAACTTTGTAAACCCGGTAAAATCTTTTGCAGATAAACCAGTACTACTCTTAATACGACATCCCGCAGCAGTTGGCACTTTAATCTTCACATCGGCCACACCCGTTTTCATAATCACATCGGCAATTGGTAAAAGGTCTCCCATCTGGATGTCAAGTGCAGCGGCACCACCTTCAAATTTAAAGGTTCTGATTTTGTAAGCAGACAGATCAAAGTCAACCTCGCCTGCACCCATATTCATGTTTAGCTCCCACTCCGGCTGTGTATTCAGTTTAAAGTTTACATCATTACCACCATCGTTCATGTTCCATTTACCCTTTTTCTCCTGCATTCTGAAAGTCAGTCGCTGAACGGAATCAATCAGTTCCTTTTTCAAGGTAAAAGTACCTCTGGATTTCTCCACGACGGCCTCCACTAGACTGTCTGTCGGGCCGTCAAGTTTAAAGGAGGTACCTCCACCAGAGATATCCATGACAACCTTTCCTGAACTTGCGATATCGAAAGGTTCTGTAAAAGTTAACCTTTGCGTATTCAGGGTATCTTCATCATCGTTATTGATGTCGATGTCAATTTTATCACCGAAATTTCCGCCGAACAAGCCTCTATTTTCAGGCGGCTGCTGACCGCGGTAGAACAAAAAGCCGAGGGTAATAACCAGAACCCCAATCGAGATCATGTTACCGACTTGTGATTTGTTCCTGTTGAACAGGATATTAATACCGGCGATGATCAGGAATACTGGCCAGAAGCCCCATACATTTCTCCAATAAAATTCTATAACATTAAAGTTTTCGAGCAATAGGATCAAGCCTACAAATAGCAGGATGATGCCCCATAATATTCTATCTAGTTTCATGGCTACAAAGTTTTGGTTTGATCAGTTTCATTTTTCTCTTGTGCTTCCTGGTTGAGGGTCTCCTCTTTCCATTCCTGGAAGCTGTCGTTGCGTTTAGACTTCATGATGAAGCTCAATCCGATGGCAACAAAAACCAATGGCCATAATTTGTGGAGCTTAAACCAATATGGAATAATATCGAACTCATTCATCAAAAAGTATAGACCAATAACCAGTAGAAATAATCCACCTACCGTTCTTCCGGTATCATTTTGCTTTGGAAAGCCTTTGAAGTCCTGTGGTCTGGTCCAGTTTGGCGCCGAAGTATAAGGGTTCGTTGTTGCAAATGGATCCGCCGGCTGCACGGGCTCTACTGGGTCTGCTGCAGGAGCCTTCCATTCTGGCGCGGTGAAGCCTGCGCCAGAACCTTGTTGTTTGAAATAATCGTTGAATTTAGAGAATTTTGCTGATGGATTCCGGTTCACCGGTACCACGATCCACATCACCAGATAAACAAGCACCCCTGTGCCCACCAGAAACACGGTGGATAAGACAAACAGAAGCCTGATAATGGTAACATCTACCTCCATGTAATCTGCAATGCCGGATGATACACCAGCGATGACTTTCTCAAACTCATTTCTATATAAGCGCTTTTCCATAATATGGGCCTCCTTTTCCTAAAAATTTATTGGTCGGATAATCAGCTCGTCGACGTTAGCAGCAGGGCTTAATTTTAGCAGCTGACTGATGCTTTCTGCAATGTCTTCTGGCTGTACAAACTTTTCTTTCGGAATCTCCGTACCGTCCCAGGAAGCGGTAAGGGTTGAACCGGGAAGAACTGCTGTAACCTTGACATTGTGCTTTGCCAATTCATCTCTCAATACATTATTAAGACTGAGCAAGCCCCATTTAGTTACACTGTAACTTCCAGCATTTTCTTTTATTTGCTTACTCGCAATGGAACAGACGTTTATGATGTGGCCAGTCTGTTGCAAACGCATCTTGCGGCCCATATATTTACTGAGGTAATAGGCACCATTTAGGTTCAATTGGAGCTGCTGCTCGAAAGCAGTATCGTCTTCATCCAACAATGATCCAGGCAGGAACACGCCGGCATTGTTCACCAACAGGTCGATTTGTCCGAAAACCTGCGAACAGAAATCACAGAAGTTATACACCGCTGCCTTCTCCGCACAATCGGCAACCAGGTAATGCACTCGCACCCCCTTAGTTTCCAGCTCGCTGGCGAGCGCCGCCAGCGCTGCTTCATCTCTGGAACATATGGACAAGTTATAACCGTCCGCTGCAAGTTTTAACGCAATGGCCCTGCCTATGCCCTTCGTGGCACCCGTAATTATAGCATTCATGTTTTAGGGAAAAAACAAAAATACTTTTTAAGATTGTGCTTTGCGGTCTATTTCGTTACCGATTTCCTGAATGGTTTTTTCGTCCAGCATAACTTTCGGCGTATTGCTGTCATGATGCTCATACATTTTATAAATGCCCGGCGTTACCTGGTCCAGTGGAAGTTCTTCCCAAGCACCGCTTTCTTGCGACTTCACAATTTCACCAACAAGCATGTCGTGGAAGATTACTTTATAGTCGGCAGTGCCCTCTGGCTGCAAGGTTAATGATATTGGCTGATCTTGAATTGTAATGGTGATGTTGAAGGAGTCCATAAAGGTGCTTTTTGCAATTAAACACCCGCCCAGCACGATTGTTTTTTAATAAATTAACCAACCATGCAACAATTTTTATTGTTTCTTTGTAGTATTCATATTAACTGTACTTAGCTAACCCCCTAAATGAATTTTACAAACTTTGGTAAATACATTCTGCTATTAAAGGCTGTTTTCAGAAGGCCGGAGAAGTTCTCGATTTATATGAAGGCAATTTTTCAGCAGATGAACTTTATTGGTGTGGGCTCCCTTGGCCTGATATCCATCATCTCCACTTTCATTGGCGCCGTAATGACCCTGCAGATCGCCTTTCAGCTGGTTAGCGACTTTATACCCCGCACAATTATCGGTTCCGTAACACGCGACTCCAGTATTCTGGAGCTTAGCCCAACCATCAGCGCCATCGTACTGGCGGGAAAAATTGGCTCTGCGATATCATCAGAAATTGGTACCATGCGGGTAACTGAACAAATTGATGCGCTGGAAATCATGGGTATCAACTCTCCCGGATACCTCATCTTACCTAAAATTTTAGCGGGTATCACCATGGTACCTGTACTGGTAATATTTGCCATGATGCTGAGCATCATTGGTGGATTCTTTGGCGGTACATTATCAGGTGCCATTTCCGCGGCCGACTATATTCAGGGTATCACGACAGACTTTAACCCTTATACCATTGTTGTAGCCTTGGTAAAAGCATTCGTTTTTGGTTTCATCATTACCTCTGTGCCGGCATATGAAGGCTTTTATGTACAAGGTGGGGCACTGGAAGTTGCACAGGCGAGTACCAGAGCAGTTGTAGTAAGCTGTATCTCTATCCTGGCATGTGATTATATCGTAACCCAACTGTTATTATGATTGAAGTTCAAAACATCCATAAGTCTTTCGGCGCCAACAAGGTGCTGCAAGGCATTACAGGTAAATTCAAACCTGGCGTAACCAATCTGATCATTGGTGGTTCCGGTTCGGGAAAAACGACATTACTCAAGTGTATGATCGGCTTGCACAAACCTGAAGAGGGTAACGTGCTGTATGACGGCCGTGAGTTTACCAACATGAGCTTCGAAGAACGCATCGAGATCCGTAAAGAGATCGGTATGCTATTTCAAGGATCCGCGCTTTTTGACTCGATGACGGTTGAAGAAAACATTATGTTTCCTTTGAACATGTTCACCGATCAGCCCCGGGCTGAAAAGCTGGAGCGTGTTAACTTCTGCCTTGAACGTGTAAACCTGGAAGGCAAGAACAAGCTTTTTCCTGCGGAGCTTTCGGGTGGTATGAAGAAGCGTGTGGGTATCGCCCGCGCCATTGCCATGAACCCAAAGTACCTGTTCGTGGATGAGCCAAACTCCGGATTGGATCCAAAGACTTCCATTGTGATCGACGAATTGATTAAAGAACTTACCGAAGAATATAACACCACGACAATTGTGGTTACCCACGATATGAACTCGGTAATGGGTATTGGTGATTACATCCTCTTCCTGCACCAGGGCAAGAAATTCTGGGAAGGCTCGAACAAGGAAATTGCCCACACAGACATTGAAGAACTCAACGACTTCGTATTTGCCAGCCGCTTTATGAAGGCCGCAAAGAAGAATTTTTAATATTACACTTATACATTAATTTATGATTAGCCTTTTAAGTCCCACACATTGGAAAGATTATGAGCTGATAGATTGCGGGGATTTTGAAAAACTGGAACGCTTTGGCAACCTGATCCTTTCGAGACCAGAGCCTCAGGCCGTATGGAAGAAAACACTTTCTGAGCAGGACTGGAAGAAACGCACACACATCCGCTTCAAAGGCCGTTCGGCAACTTCCGGTGAATGGATTAAGTCCGCAGCACAAATTCCTGATCGCTGGAATGTTTCTTATACCAATGATGAGGTGACCATAAACCTCAGACTCGGCTTAACTTCTTTTAAACATGTTGGCGTATTTCCGGAGCAGGCCGTGAACTGGGATTACATCTCCTCCAGCGTAAAGAAATTTAAAACATCTAATCCAAAGGTACTTAACCTATTTGCCTATACAGGCGCCGCTTCGCTTATCGCAAAGGCCGCAGGTGCGGATACCACCCATGTGGATTCCATCAAACAGGTGGTAAACTGGGCGAATGAAAACCAGGAACTATCCAACTTAAAGGATGTCCGCTGGGTTGTTGAAGACGCCCTGAAGTTTGTAAAACGCGAACTTAAGCGTGGCAAAAAATACAATGGCATCATCCTGGATCCGCCTGCATTCGGTCATGGTCCGAATGGTGAGAAATGGAAACTGGAAGATCATATCCAGGAAATGATGCAGGAAGTTGTACAACTGCTGGATGAGAAAGAACACTTCCTGATCCTGAACACGTACTCCTTAGGCTTCTCCTCCGTCATTGTAGAAAACCTTGTTAAAACATCTTTCCCTCAGGTGGAGAACCTGGAAACCGGGGAATTATTCCTGCAGGCAACCTCAGGAATTAAACTTCCTTTGGGCGTATTTGGCAAATTCAACAAGTTTCAATCCTAATTAAAGCTTATACTTGTAGCACAGCGGGTCTAATATCTAGCTAACCGGCTGTGCTTATTTAAGTTTAACACCTAATTTATCCCTTATGAAATTACCTCAGCTGACAGGGTCAATCCTTATCGGGCTGTCAGGCCTCGGACTGCTATCGGCGTGCACTTCACCAGATCAGCAAGCAACTGCAACAAGCACCGATTCTACGAAAGTTACGAATGCAGCGGCAATCAGCACAGCTGAACCAGAAGCTGAACGCAGTCCGGTTGACACCGCTAAATACAATGAACTGATCACCAAGCTTGCCAATGGCGATACAACAGGTAAATGGCCGGTTAAGAATCAGCCCTACCCCCTTGCTGGTGCGATTTTACCATTCAAACGGATTGTCGTTTATTACGGGAATCTACACTCCAAGAAAATGGGTGCACTAGGCGAATATGCACCAAAAGAGATGTGGAGCCGCCTAAACGCAGAGGTTAAACGCTGGGAGAAAGCTGATCCGGCTACGCCCGTACAGGCAGGCGTGCACTACATTGCCGCCGTTGCAAGTGGTACACCTGGTAGAGATGGAAAATACATCAACCGCATGGGCAACAACCAGATCGACTCCGTGATGAAGATTGCTAAAATGCATGATGCCATCGTGTTCCTGGATCTTCAGGTTGCACTAAGCAACATCAAAGATGAATTGCCAAGAATTGAAAAATACCTTGCCCTGCCGAATGTGCACCTAGGTATTGACCCGGAATTCAGCATGAAGGATGGCGCAAGACCAGGCACGAGAATCGGCACTTATGATGCTGCCGACATCAACTACTGCGCCGCTTACCTGGCCGACCTGGTTAAGAAAAATGACTTGCCGCCGAAGGTATTTACGATACACCGTTTTACGCGTAAGATGGTTACCAATTACAAAAATATAAAGCTGCGCCCGGAAGTGCAGATCGTGATGCACATGGACGGTTGGGGTGAACCAGAGCTGAAAAAAGGCACCTACAGACACTTCATTGAGAGTGAACCTGTACAATTCACAGGATTTAAGCTTTTTTACAAGAACGACCTCAAGAAAGCACCTAATCGCCTGATGACACCAGAAGAATTGCTGAAGTTAAGACCTGCACCGATTTATATTCAATACCAATAGCAGATTATAAGTTTATTTGTGAGAGCAGCCTGTCAGCTGCTCTTTTTTTATGCCCATACACCAAGGTCTTTGCTAATGGTTTGCCAAAGTCCTTAGCAACACCTAATCAACACGCTCTTAGCATATATGTCTTCTACGTAATCGAGCAAGCCTTTCTGCAATATTAGAAAATTTTGATTTACTAAGTTAAATTGCGATTTTGAGCAGCAATGCAAGACTTTCCACTTTATTTCCAGCTTGGCTGGCAACACATTCTAGATTTTAAAGGTTACGACCATATACTTTTTGTAATGGTGCTATGTGGTACTTACACGCTTTCCGACTGGAAGAAAGTACTTATTCTGGTTACCGCCTTCACGATTGGACATAGCATTACACTTGCCCTGAGTGTGCTGAATGTGATAAAGGTGAATAGTGATTTAATTGAATTTCTAATTCCGGTAACCATTCTGATTACGGCTATCGCGAACCTAATGAATAAGAAGAGCAAGCCTAAGGGGGTTAACTTTAAGTATTGGCTCGCTTTATTCTTTGGACTGGTACATGGGATGGGTTTCTCAAACTACCTGAAAAGTTTGCTTGGCAAAAGCAGTAGCATCGTTGCTGAACTGTTTGCTTTTAATTTGGGACTGGAATTCGGTCAGGTGATTATCGTCATAGCGACATTGATTCTGGCTTTTGTACTCATCAATGTGCTGAAGGTCAAAAAGTGGGACTGGACATTTTTCCTTTCTGCAGCAATCTTCGGTATTTCATTTATGATGGCTGCAGAAAGGATTCCAGGCTTGTTCTAAAACAAGCCTAACTGTCCGGTATCTTCAATGTCTTCTGGATTTGTAATTTCCAGATCGATCTTCTTTTTGCCCCAGGGTTTTTTAGCTTTAGGCTTTGTTGCGCTTGCCTCCGTTTCCGGAAGGGCTTCGGTCTTTTGTGAAGCTGGTTCTGCGGCTCCTGATGTTGCTGCTGCTGTTTCCGCATCAGGTGTAATTGCACTTTCCGCATCAGGCTTCACTGCAGCTTCTACTTCAGGCGCAACTGCAGGTTCCGGTGCTTCAACCGCTGCAGATACTGGTGCTGCTACATCCTCAGCTTCCTTCTCTTGTTCGGTTTCCGGCTGCTGTCCAACTTCTTCAGCAGCTGTTACTTTAGAGATTTCCGAAGCTGAATCTTCTTCAGCCGGGGTTGAGTCATCAGCTTCTTCAACGATTGGATCTTCCTTGGCTGGAATCACGAGCGGCAGTACGCCGGATTGTAATTCTGGCGCTGCAGGTTCTACCTGCTCCGCTTCCTCTTCAATTGTTGGCTCTATTTCTTCCGCATCAACGATTTCTATATTTTTCACCTCATGGGGGGTAAGGCGGTTGCCAATCGCTTTGATTCCTTTAATGTCGATGAATTCGCTAAGCACGACTTCCAGCGTTTCTTCGATCTGCGATTTACCCTTCAGCACTTCTACGATCAGTTTCGCTGCAGGATTGCTGGTGATGCAGATGAGCTTAGATCCCGCCTCTTCACTAATCAGGGTTTGCTTTTTACCAACCGCTATATTCTCGAATACAAAGCGTTTCACAAACTGGTTTTTGGCTTTGCCTTCATATTGGACCACTGCAAAAGGTTTTTCCGGATCGTATTTCTGAATGATGATTAAATCGGCATCGAAGTGATTGCTGAGCTCAAAAGTGCTAAGCTCGTACCAGCCTTCTTTATGCACCTGAAGGATTTTATCGTCACCATCAAATTCCCCGAGGTACTTACCCCTGCCGTCCACGTTAAGGCGTCTTAACAGATCGTCATACCAGATTTTAAGGCCTGATAAGGTCGACACACCCTTGCTTTTCAGCACAATTTTCTTCACCGGGTATTTAGAAAGGATGTTACCCTGGGAGCCCCTACCCTTGATGCTGATCTCCGCAAAGTCGGTATCAAAGTTGACTTTCTTCAGCTTGGAATGTGGCTTGAGTTGAACACTCACAATTTCCGCTTCGCCGTTCGGGTTCGCTGTGAAATACAAGACTTTAGATCCTTTAGAACCTTTCGTCAGGTCATATTCCTTATCACGTGTGATACCGACCACGGCAAATCGTTTGATGTAAGCGATACCACTTGCTCCATCTTTATAAATCAGGTTATATACGGTGCGTTCATCGTTTTTCTTGAACACCGCGGCATGGATGATGCCCTTTCCAACGAAGGTTTTGTCTGCAACTTTTGTGATGATGCATCTACCATCTTCACGGAAAACAATGATTTCGTCCAGGTCGGAACAGTCCGTAATAAACTCATCTTTTTTCAATCCCGTACCAATAAAGCCGTCAATGCGGTTCATGTAAAGCTTCACGTTTGCAAGTGCAACTTTAGAGGCTTCAACACGATCAAACAAGCGGATTTCGGTTTTACGCTCACGCCCCTTACCATACTTGTCTTTTAGTTTCTGGAACCAGGCAATGGCATAGTCCGTCAGGTGACGTAGGTGATTTTTAACCACTTTGATCTCATCCGCCAGCGAGCTCATTTGCTCATCCGCTTTTTTAACATCAAAGCGGGTGATGCTGCTCATGGGTTTATCGATCAGCTTCTTAAAATCCTCCGGCAGGATCTCCCGATAAAGTTGCGGTTTGAAAGGTTCAAACAAACCATGCAATACTTGTACTACAGTGTCGAAGTTACCGGAGTTCTCGTATTCAGGATGTTTGTACATACCTTCCTGAATAAATATTTTTAATAGGGAGCTAAAGAAGATCTTTTCCAGGAGATCATGCAGGCGTATTTCGAGTTCCTTTTTCAGTAGCGCCTTCGTATTGTTGGTATTCTCGATAAGAATATCATTTACACTCAGGAACTGTGGTTTATCATCCTTGATGATACAGGTATTTGGAGAGATTGACACCTCGCAGGAGGTAAAAGCATAGAGCGCATCAATGGTCACGTCGGGCGAAATGCCGGGCGCAAGCTGGATGACAATCTCTACGTGTTGCGCAGTGTTATCTTCTATTTTCTTGATTTTAATCTTACCCTTCTCGTTGGCGGATAAGATGCTGTCGATTACAGAACCTGTCGTTGTGCTATAGGGGATTTCAGTAATAACAAGGGTCTTTTTGTCTTTCTCGGTAATCTTTGCACGTACGCGAACCTTGCCGCCACGCATACCCTCGTTATAAGCCGAGAAGTCGGCCATACCGCCGGTGAAGAAGTCGGGCAGGATATTTGGTCTTATGCCTTTCAGCGCTTCAATGGAAGCGTCAAGCAGTTCGACGAAGTTATGCGGCATGACCTTGGTGGCAAGACCTACGGCGATACCTTCAGCACCTTGTGCAAGTAAGAGCGGAAATTTTACAGGTAATGTAAGGGGTTCATTGTTCCGGCCATCATAACTCAATTGCCAGGTCGTGGTATCTGGATTGAACACCACATCATTCGCAAATTTCGACAGTCGTGCCTCAATGTACCTTGCAGCAGCTGCACTATCGCCAGTGATCGGGTCACCCCAGTTACCCTGGCAATCGATCAGCAGATCTTTCTGGCCAATCTGCACCATGGCATCACCGATGGAAGCATCACCATGGGGGTGATATTTCATGGTATTACCGATAACATTTGCAGCCTTGTTGAAACGGCCGTCATCCATTTCTTTCAGCGAATGCAGTATTCTACGCTGAACAGGTTTTAGCCCATCGTTGATATGGGGTACCGCGCGGTCCAGGATCACATAAGAAGCATAATCGAGGAACCAGTTTTCGTAAAGGCCAGTAATAGGAATTACGGTATGCTTATTTTCTTCGTTTAATTGTGCTTCAGTTTCTTCACTCATCAAAAGGGGTT
>Ga0265798_10000912_pt1 | contig 47222 bp, 9 predicted proteins | sample P3T30metagenome_FD_192430 | JGI IMG/M metagenome (GOLD analysis project Ga0265798, IMG submission 192430) | Plant litter microbial communities from East Loma Ridge, Irvine, California - P3 T30 | ecosystem: Environmental > Terrestrial > Plant litter > Unclassified | place: USA: California...
TATAATAATATAGATAGCTAAAAGATCTATAAATATATATTACTAAAAGTATAGTACTAATATAGAAAAAAGTAAACTCTATATTACTTACTCTAGAGTAGTAATATAATAAATAGAAGTAGAAAGTTCTTTATATTTTCTATAAAGTATATAATAATAAGAGTAAATAGTAGAGTATTTAAACTATAGTAGTAAGAGCTAAAGACTTATTAGTCTAGATAAAGAATAGATAAGTAAGTAAGAGTAAATATAGATAATAAGTAGTAGTTACGTAATATAATTAAGGTTATTAGACTTTTAAGTAATTATATATAAAATATAAGTTACTAGTAATTATATAAGTATTATATAAGTATCTCAAATTAGTTTAAAGGCTTTATACTAGTATAGATAAACTTACTAAGTTATCTTTTAGTATTATATAATAATATAAAGCTAGTATTAGTAGGACTAATTAATAGTCTAGATAGCTATTAGTAATATATAATAAATATAATGTAGTTAGCCTATTATAATTATGTATGGTATCTATTATATTAGTAGTAGAGATAGTATAAGTATAAGTATTATAAGTTATAAATCTAGCTTATATTAGAGATTTTCTAAGTTTACTTTTAGAGTCTAATATAGTAACGCGTTATTACATGATTATGTAATTACGTAATTACTTAATTTTAAAATAAGTACGCTATAGACTCTATCTCTTAGGCCTAGAGAGGCTATATATATACCTACTATATACTTACTATATATCTACTTACTTTTTTATATTCTTATAGAACTATCTTAATAGACTAAGCTATTACTATAACTTTTGCTTTAACGCGCTAGTTACTTTTTATTCTTTTTAGTAATCTTAGCTACTTTTCTATATATAATAATCTCTACGCTTAGAAACTTAAAGTCTACTTTATTTATAATTTATATTAACTAGTTTTCTAGATCTATATATAATTAGCTACTCTATAAATCTATATATACTATTAAATACTTATTAGTTATAACTAGTTCTAGAGTAGAAGAAAAGATTATCTAATTATAATTTTGAATATTTAGAACTTTAGAGAATTTCTAATATAGAATACTTTATAGATTAAAGTTCTTAAAAATACGCTATACTCTTCTTTACTACTACTTTCTTATAACTAGACTACCTTTTTAGCTCTTTTTCTCTTTTTAGCTCTTTAGCTACTATACTTGAAATAATATATATATAATTTAAATTAACTTAGAACATCTATTATATTTTAGCTACTTAAGTTATACTTACTTTACTTACGCTTTCTATTTTACTTACGCTTTCTATTCTACTTATAGCTACTATAATTATACTTACTACTTCTTCTTACTAATAACAATGATAAGATAGTAGTAGTAAGATTAAAATTCTATATTTACCTCTACGCTTTATATTATTACTTAAGATAAAGATTATAATGTAGCTTTAAAGTAAAGATACTCTACTTATAGAACTCTTATAGTCTTTCTATTACGCTGCCTAAAACTATATTATAACTATATAATAATCTCTCTAGTTATATAACTTAGTAGATAACGTAGACTAATTACTATACGCTATAATAGCTATAGCGTAAAAATATAAAGTCTTCTTAGTGTTTTTATTCTCTATCTTCTATATACTACTTGTTCTTCTACTACCACTACTACTACTATTATTACTACTACTATTATTACTTATACTATTCTAACTACTTACTTTACTACTACTTAATACTATTACTAAAAAGTGTAACTTTTAACTCTTCTTATTACTACTATAATAACTCTAACTTAGTATTTTAGGCTATATACTATATATAAAGAGTAATAATATTAGCGCTAACTAAAGACGTAATACTTTAAACTTAGGCTTAGAGCTAATAATATATTACTTCACTTACTTATACGTATTATATTAGCGTATATATATAATAGAACTATAGTTATTTTACTATAGGCGTTTAAAGTTAAAGAGGTATTTAATATTATTTTTTTCTTTTTTTTTTAAAGAGTTCTAAGCTTTCACTCTTATAAGTATACTACTATTCTTTTTTTATCTCGTGTATTCACAGCTATAACTAGTACTTTACTATATACTTTTAATTAAAAAATATATAGTAAGAAGAGAGCTGTTTAAATATTAATCTATCTAAGGTTCTATACTATAATATATAAATATAACTTAGGTCTATAGTAACGTCTTTCTTTCTAAGTATATATTAGACTTAATTATTTAATCGTCTCTAGCTTTTATAAATAGTAAGAGCGTAGGCTAGTATAAAAGAAAGCTAGGTGCAAAAGTATATAACTTAACTATAATACTACCTATAACACTAGTAAAAGATTAGAATAACTTTCTATATTTATATTATCTCTAGAGCATAATAGATTAAATATAGGCTAAGATACTTTTAGAAGCTTAGTGATATATAGTTAAAAGAGTTCTATAAAGAATTACTACTAGTAAACTAGAATATATTATAAAAAGTACTAATTACTCTATTTACTAGTCTAGCTTCTATCTAGAGATTCTCTATAAGTATATACTTAGCCTCTAGACTTAAGAAAAGTATTACTATAAAGTTACCTATATTCTTATTCTTTATCTTATAAGTATTAGCTTTTTAATAAGTAGTAATAGTATTAATAATAGAAAGCTTCTAATTATAGAGAAACTTATACTTTTTCTAGAAAAACTCTTTTCTAGTTAGAATAAGCTAAGCTATATTATCAAATAAGGCCTACGCTTTATATATTATTATACTTTATATCTATAATAATAATAGCATCTAAGTTTCTCTAGAGATATTACTATAATGTAACTCTTATAGAGTATTCTGAAATAGCTACTTATTAAGTCTAGACTATCTTATTATATCTAGTAACTTAATTATCTTATTAAACTAAGTGTATAAAGACTAGCCTTAACTTATAGAAATACTTAATACTAGCTAAGTACTAAATAGTAGTATTCTAAGAGAGAGTAGTAGCTAGAAGAAATTACTAGCTAAAATAATACTTAGTCTACTAAAGAGCTTACTAGCGTAGTCTAGAAAAATCTCTTAATAGTAGTTATAGACCTAAGCTAATATAGATACGTCTATTATAGATTTCTTATTAATAATAATATAGTATACTTCTTTAAATAGCCTCTATAAAGAAGTTTTACAGTAGCTAAAATAACGTGTATATAGTTTAGCTTTTAAAGTTATAAGTAGCTATAGTAGAAAGTATAGTATAAAGCACTAGGTTTAGAGTAGTAGAGCTAAAGTATTTTACTACTATCTTCTTAAGCTAGTAGTAAGCTAGTAATATTATATATATCTTACTAGTACTAGCCTAGCTATTAAGATAATTAAGTATCTATTTTAGAGGCTTCTTTACGTAACTATTTAGATACGTAGTAAAGTAATAAACTATATAATTATACTATAATTATTAAAGATTATTTAGGAACTTAGATTTACTAACTATATTAGCGCTAAGCTCTATAAAGTAACTCTTCTTCTAGTTATTTAGCTAATCTAATATAATATTATTATAATAGCTAATATAAGCGTTTTAGTTGTATACGTAATTAATTAGATAGTTTTTAAGTTAATGTAGATTAATAACCTTAATGCTAGCGTTTTAGCTAGAAAGATAATATAATAGCTTAGCCTATTCTAGCTTAAGATTATTAGAGTTAAGCGTATTAGATAACTTATTATCTACTTCAGATTATACTAGTTTTAAATTATACGCGTTAAAGAGATAAGAATTATTTATAAAATAGCTAGTCTTATAATCATTATATATATTAGTAAAGGTATAGAACTTATACTAACTATTAGTAATATAATATAGCTTCTTAACCTTATAAAAAGAGTAATAAAGTATAAGCTTAATACGCGTATAGTTCTCTACCTAGTTAATAAAATTAAAATAAAAGTAGTATTAAAGAACCTATCTATAATACTTCTCTTTAAGGCTAGTATAATTATAATAATAAAGAAACTCTAAGAATATTAGATTCTATACTTATTAAAACACTTTTTGTACTTCTAAAGTAGTAACTTAGAAGTAGTAGACTTACTATTAAAGTTTTTAATATATATAATAGGCTAGTTATCTTTATATTAATAGTTAATAACTATTATACTTTAAGTATAAGACAAAAGATCTAGATTTAAAAGTAAGTAGTAATACTCTCTAGCTAACTAATCTTACTCTTCTATAAGCTATAGTATAGTTTTTAATACTAAAGTCTAGATTAGAGTTTTTTTATTTAGGTTAGAAATAAGGCTCTTTATAAAAAAATTATAGAAAGCTAATACTTTATCTCTCTTTATAGCGTATAAAGTAATATATTATAAAACTATATTAACGCTAGTATAAGTCTATATATTAGTATTTACTATCTAACTAAGTATTAGAAGAGTATTATATAGATTAAGGTATAAGCTATTATAGATAGGTTTAAAGTAATTAAAAGTTTTCTCTTTAGAAATCTTAAGGTTAAGCTCTTTATAAAGCTTTCCAGAATATCTAAATTAATATTTAAAAACACTATTTCTATCTTCTTCTACTAATGGAGGTACTATAGTACAATCTCTACTTTTTAGTACTATAAAGTAGTTTAATAGATCTCTAAGAAATTCTAGCTAGTTTAGATAACTACTAAATAAAATAAATATTAGAGTAGATTAATTCTACTATAGAGCTTTAGAACGCTAAGAGTTTATAGCTATAATATATATACTAAAGAAAGTAGTAAAGTTCTATATAGTTTTCTACTATTTATTAGTAAGAACTAAGTCTTAAGATAGCTTAAGATTAGAAAAGCTATAGCACTAGTACAGCCTATATATATAAGTAGTACTATACTTTTACTATTTAAATTAGCGCTAGTAATCTTCTATATTAAACATTTTATTTAATATATACTTCTTAAAGAGTTTGAACTAGTAATTAAACTAATAAGTAGTAATAAGAAAGTTATCTTATATAAATTCCTGCGTAATACGTATTTATAGACTCTAATTACTAGCTTTCTACTTAGTATACTAGTATAAATACTATAGAAGGTTATTCTAGTAATAGTCTACTATAGAGAAGGTAATAACAACATTTAGATAACCTAATTACTATACTATAGCTTTAGTAGCTTTAGACTTACTATACTAAAATAAGTATATACTATATATATTACTAGTGTATAACGTAACTTAATTAATAATAGACTACGCTTAAAGTAACTTACTCTTAAAAGCGTTTTATAAGTTTTTTAAACTTAGTTTCTTATTACTAAGCTTCTTAATAAGATACTCTAAGTATATATTAATCTACTTTCTTATATTATAGTTAAAGACTATATAGTAAAAGTATAAATACTAAGTTAAAGAACTATTATTATACTTAAGAAGATAATATATAAGCTAATTAAACTTAATACTATAAGAGTATAGCCATAGATACTCTACTACACTAGTAAGAAATAGAGTTAGAAAGGTAAGAGATAGTAAAGACTACGTATTATTAAACTTATTAAACAGCGTCTCTATAATAGTTAGTATCAATAGCTTAGTAGTACTTTATAAATTCTAGTAAATTTAATTAATATCTAAAGTCTTTATAAGAAAGTTAGGCACTACGCTCTTCTTTAGCGAACAGATTTTTAGAAGGTTATCTTTATACTTATTTTTATCTTATTAGTATTAGACTAGCTTATTATCTTTTATTAATATTAAATAATTGTAAATTAAGCTATCTTTAGAAAAACTATAGAGGTTCTAGTTTAAGAACTAAATATTAGCGTAGCTAAAATAATTATCTTATAAGAACTATATTTATACTAGAATAACTTTACAATAAACGTAATAGTTTTTAGAAATCTAGATATTAATACGCTAACTATTCTTATTAAGCTATATATTCTTACTTAATAGTTTAAGTATAATAATATTAAGATTCTTAGAAAGTAGTAGAATAGACTAAAATACCTTCTTAGTATTATAGAGAAAGTAATAGATATAACTAGTGTACTTATACTATTAACTGTACTACTATTAAATATCTATAATAATATAGATCTGAGCTATAAGTATTTTCTTAATAGTAGTAAGCTCTAGTAGTTATACTAGATAAGAGCTAGAATTAGTATTATTAATATTACTAAAGAAAGGCGTAGAGTACTTTAAGTTTCTAGAGTAGAACTTATAAAAGCTACTAGACTTTAACTTTATACTAAACTATTACTCTTAATACTAGATATACGTTTTTATTTTCTTTTTATTTAAAGTCTTATAGAAGTTCTTCTTTAGCTTCTAAAGCTTATTAAAGATAGTAGAATCTTTATTCTTAATACTTTTAAAGTTGAATAGAATAGCCTCTAGTGTATACTAATATATATCTAGATTCTTAAGATTTTAGTTAAGCTATAATTTACTGGTATATAATCTACTTGTGCGTTATTATCTATAAAAAATTACTTATATATTAGAAAGATCTAGTAGTTAAAAAATAGAACTTAGATTTATAGTAGAGCTAAAAGGTAGTATAAGTAGATTAATTATAGCTAGTATATTATATACTCTAGTAGTATAGAAGTTATAGTAGTTCTACTTCTATCTATTTATATTATAAAAAGACTATTTAGCTTACTTATACTTACTAAATATATACTATATCTTATAATACTAAATAGTAATGTTATAAGCGTAGTAGATATAGTAGTCTATATCTCTAGTAATATAACGTAACTAGGCTTAAAGTAATCTATAGTTCTTATACTTAGAGATAGAAAGATAGTCTATATTAGGCTTATTATTAGAAGGTAAGCTAGACTCTAGCTATAAGAAGAAAAAATTATATAAAATACTAGTAGTAATAATACTATAAATTAAATAAGCTAGTAACTATTTTAGAGAAGAAGTTTATAAAGAATATAAAGACGCTATTAAAGACTAATCTAAAGAGTAAAAAGAAAAGTAAAAATAACTACGCCTATTTTCTCTATAAAGATAATCTAGTGGTAACTAGAATTCATTTAATATAATCTTAGCTAAGTTTATATCTTTATTCTTTTTAAAGAGAAAGAATATAGAGTAGCTTAAGCTTTTAGAAGAATTTCTAAAAGCTATAATAAGAAAAGCTATTACTCTAAAACCTACTAGTAAAAAGAAGTTAGAACGTAGTATAAAGCTAAATAAACGTATACTTCTATATTGATTAATACTACTATTACTACTACTACGTCTACTTTAAATACTAAATAATAGTAATAGATTATATATACTTTTTCTTATAGTTAAAGTAAAGTTTTATAAGGTTTTAGTATAATAAAGATTCTTAGGCGTTAAGTCTAAACTTATATTAGTTCTCTTAAATAAGCTTTACACTAAAGTACTTACTTTAATTTCGTTACCTAGTAGACTAGTTATAAGAAATTATAACGTTATTCTTATACTTTATTAAACTAATATTAAAGTTAAAGAGTAGTTATAATTGCGCAATTATAGACACGTAATTGCTTAGCTCTTAGATATATAGCTAGAGATTTTATTCTTACTTTCTTTAGTAGTATTATAATCATAATATACTTCATTATCTTTAATTATTAATTATCTCTCTAGCTCTAATAGTTATAAGCCTAGCAGCTTAATTATAAAACTAGTTTCTACTATATATTAAAGCTTACTAAAAGATAGATTAATTAATCTTATTCTACTCTACTTTCTCTAATATTTTATAATTAGAACGCTTCTACAATTATAATTACTACTTACCTCTTTACCTATATTTATATCTATTAAAGTATAATTCTATACCTTAATTAACGTAATTAGAATACTAGATCTCTAAATATAAGTAATTATAATATAGCTATTATAGCTATAGGTATACTTCTTAAAAAGTAATCTAACTAGAATATTTAGTTTATACTTCTTAAGTAATAATATAATAAGAAGAATATTTAGAAAGAGATTAATTCTAATCTTCTAAATATTAAAAATATAGTTACTTATAAGTCTAAGTTCTATAACGTTTTTATTCTAGAGCCTATAAAGCTAGCTTCTCTTCTAGTAGAACTAACTAAGTAGTAGAAAAATAACTATAATATAGCTACTTATAAGTATAGTACTCTTTTATAAGATTATGATTATAAAACTAAGAATAGTACTACTCTAATAGCTTACTAGAACTAGAATTTTAAAAAGTACCTAAGAAAGAGTAAGAAGATTAATAATATTAAGAACTAGATTATATATACTATTATATCTAAGTACTTATTACTTATAACTATAAGTAATAATAGAAAAATAGTTTAGTCTCTTATAAAAACTCTTAAGATTACTCTTACGCTTACTAAATAGACTATATAATATATAGTCTATATAAAGTATTAAACTTATCTTAAGAAGACTTAAGAAGCTTTTACTAAGAAGTAGTTTACTAACTAGTTAATACTTTACTAAAAGGTAAAGATTTTTAAGCTCTTAAAGATTAAAGAGCTTCTTATAATTACTAACTTTTTTACTATAATTAAGAAGTTAAATTCTAAGTAGGCCTACTAGTAGTAATATAATTAGTTATTTACTATAGCTCTTAGAAAAAAATATATTAAGCCTTAATAATTTTATTAAAGTATTTAGCGTTATTCTCTAGAAGATATTAATTACTATTAGAAAGAAAAAAAGCTAAAATAATCTTTAACGGTATTATAGATTAGCTTTTTACTTTTACTAAGTTAAATAAGAAGTAGTTAGACTTACTATCTAAATTCTACTCTTACAAGCCTAACGTAAAGTATAAGTAGAAGCTAATTATATATTTTTAATTATAGATTATAATAACTAGATCTAGACTACTAAGTATTATATCTATAGAGCTCTTTACTTAAAATAGATAAAAAATCTAAAAGAGCTACTATAAAGAGAAATAGAGTAGCCTATATAAGTAAGTTAAGTAATTAGACTAGAAGATAAGCGTACTAACTTCTAAGTACTCTAAAAATATAGTCTCTATAACTATTAACTTAAAGAAACTAATTACTAAGTTTTAGTCTTTTATTTTTAGTATAGGCTTTAAACTCTATATACTTTTAGCTAGTATAATTCTTAATAGTAAAGCTATAGTCTACTTAGTTAATAATAAAGCTTTAATTGGGCCTAATTTCTTTATTAAGACCTATAGTAAAATAGTTAAGACTAGAAGCTATATTCTTCTAGTAATTAGTATTAGTAATTATATACTTTATCTTATTCTTAGTACCTCTAAAGAATCTAGAAAGGCTAATCTTACGCTTACTAGCGTTAAGATTATCTTTAGTTTCTATAGTAATATTATCTTAGAGAAGCTTCTTAGAAATAGTAGTATATAGTATATAGACTATAGTTATATAATTAAAATAAGTATACTAGAGGTATTTATTAATCCTATAACTCTTAAGTATAAATTTAATTTTTTATTTATTAAATTTAATACTTCTAACTATTCTTCTAATTTTATTATTTTAAATACTATTACTTACTTATAAGTTCTATAATTACGCTCTAGTAACGCTAATCTTTAGTATTACAGATTAGACTACTTAAGTAAGTAAGCTCTTAAAGCTCTTTATAAATCTATCTAGAATATAGAGATTACTAGTATATAATATAGTAAATTTAATAATTACGTTACTACTTATACGTATTAAGTAATCTTTTATAGACTTTATAAGCTATTACTATAACTTTTCTCTAGAATATTATAGAATCTATTTAACTTCTTTATAAGCTATATACTTAATAAATAGGCTCTAATTATTAAAGAAGATTATTTAGGTAAGCTATATAATTATAACTTAAAGAACAAGTTATTAAACTTAGTAATATAGGTTATGATAAACTTTATAGCTATAGTTAAGTACTACTATTAGTAGAAGATTATAGAAATTTATTAGAATAATAATACTATAATACTACTTTAGAGAGAGTACTTAAGATATAAGAAATAGACTAGAGAGAAGAAGATTATAAATATAATACCTTTACTATATATCTATAAGTCTAATAGCTTAGTTAAAAGAGATAGCTAAGAACTTATAACTAAGTTAATTAAAATATATATAAGTATAAATCTTCTAACTAGACTCTAGCTAGTAATTATAAATATATTAGCTTAACTCTATAGAATAAGTCTATTTTAGCTTTATAGCTATTAATTCTCTAATTAGATATTATATAAATAGTTTAGAAAGTACTTCTAATATTGTTAGCTACTTAACATTAGGTACTAGGCTACTAATCTTTGCTTAGATTAAAGTAGAATCTATACTTATAGCTATTATATATATCTACTTAATAGTAATTGCGTAGCTAGAAAGTACTATTAAAAGTTTAATATTAAGCCTTATAGCTATATAAAATACCTTATTAGCTATTAAGCTTCTATTATATATTATATATAGATACTAGTAGTTAATTAGATAATTATAACTTAAAACGTAACCTTTAATAAGAGAAAGTTCTATTAAGATAATTATAATAAGAAGCTAACTAAAGATTAAGTAATTAAGTAGATTATAATACTTAATAATAGTAAGCTTATTAATTCTATAGAAAAAGTTAATATTCTACCTATTAATTAAATAGTAAGTATAGTAAAGCTATTAACTACTAAGTAGAATCTTAGAGCAAACGTAGACTATAATTAAAGTAATAAAGCTAGCCTATTTATTAATTATAATTAAGACTCTATTTATTTAATTAAGATAGAGTATAAGGCTAGTACTTTATTAGAAGTTCTTAATAATTAACTACTTTCTACTAGGCTTACTACTCTAGAATTTATACTAGATCTAGAGGTCTTAGAGATTAGTAATTAAAGTAATTATAAAGTTTTTAATAGTTAAAGAGTAGTGTATACGCTTAAGAGAGCTAATCTATTAGAGTCTAGAAGTAAGAAACCTTTTATATATAGATAAAATAATCTAACTCTATTTATTAAGCTTACTATAATAGACTTTAGTTATATAAAAATAGATAAGAGATCTACTCTACTAAAGTAAGAGCTAAAGAAAGAAAAGAGAAGACTATCTAAATTAGTAGTCTATTTCTAATAATTAATATAACTATAAAATTAGCTAAAAGCTAAGTTCTTTAGAACGCGCTATAGTAGAAGAGTTATAAATATAAAGTCTAAGCGCACTCTTTCTATAAATATCTACTAACTATTAAGATATCTTAAGAGTAAGAGTAGAGAATCTATTAAGTCTAGTAACTAACTAAAAAGTAATAGTATAGGTAGCGCAAATATGGTAATTATAGGCTTAATTAATAAATAAGCCTAGATTAACTTTTATATAACCTACTTCTCTAGTCTTTAAAAAGACTAAAATAATTAAGCTAGCTATAATACTATAAACTTAATTATTATAGCTACTACACTTAGTAAGTATAAGCTAAAAGCTACTTACTAATACTATAATAATCTCTAAGAGCTACCTAAATTATAGAAGTAACTACTCTAGTATATAATATATACACTTTTTAAAAACGCCTTTAAGAGAGAAATTAATTAGCTAAGTAAAAAGAGAATCTAAATAGAGACTTATAAGTTATAAGTCTAAGATTAGCTACTTCTATTAAAATAGGTATAGACTTATAAGTATAATTAGAATAGCTATCTTCTTAAATATAAGGCTTAAATTATAGTTCATAGTAGTCTCTAAAAGAAAAACTCGATTAACTCTACTTATATAGTAAAGTAACTCTTACTATAAAGTTCTTTTACGCTATAATAGTAATTACTACCTAAGATAATCTAGAGATTAAATAGTTTAATATTATAAAAGCGTTTTTTAACGTAAAAATTATAGTAGAGAACTTAGTAATTAATAAAATACTAGATAGCTTTAGAAAGCTAGAATTATATATATATCTTAACTACGTACTTTATAGATTATAAGACTTTCTACTATTATAGTATAAGAAGTTTCTTAAAATACTAAAAGCTATTAGTATAATAGCTTCTTAAAAAGAGCTTTACTTCTTTTTTAATTAAGAATATAAAATTCTTATTCTCTTTTATATTAATAATATTCTATTACTCTATTATAAGAATATAGAGTAGTAAGTAATAGTTATATAGACTAAGATCTTAAGTAAGTATAAGATCTAAGATTAGAGAGATATAGAGTAGTTTCTTAGTATTTATATAATAAGAGACTAATTTCTAGAAATAATTATACTTATCTATAATATATATATAGATAAGCTACTTAAGAAGTTTAAGCTTAGAAATAAATCTTACTTTCTAACGCTTCTACTATTAAAAGAGCTAATTAAGAATACTAGAGAAGTAACTAAGGCTAAAATTAAAAAATACTAGAAAATAGTTAGCTCTATACTCTATATAGTAATTATACTTAGACTAGATATAGTATATACTACTTTAAAAGTCTTATACTTTCTTATAAATTCTAGCTAATAATATAGAAAAGCTATAGAGTAAGTAGTTATATATCTTTACTATACTTACTATAATATAATGTAGTATAGTAACTATAATAGGCCTAATCTAATAATTACTAGAAATGTATTCTTTACTAATAATTTAAAGACTTACTACCTATTCTATAAATATATTACTATATTATATAAGGCGTAATTTTTTAGAAAGCTATAAAAGTAGAGTATAGTTACTACTTCTACTATAGAAGTAAAGCTTTTTTCTTTTAAGTATACTACTAAGAAAGCTATAGTACTTAGGCACTTTCTTAAAAAGCTAGCGCTTAATCTTAGAGAACTCTAGATAGTCTAGTATAATAATTAGTAGACTATTAAGCTAGTTATTAAAAAGAATAAGTAGATTAATACTTAGCTTAGGTATATTAACATCTAAAATATATAGCTATAGTAGAAATATACTAAAGAATTATTTAAGGTTAAGTATTTAGAGACTATAATTATACCTATAGATAGATTAACTAAACTACTTACTTAGTAATAGTTTAAGAAGTTTAAATAGCTACTTAACTTAGAAGATTTATAATTTTTAATTCTTAAGAAGTAGATAGAGTAAAGAGAACTTTATTTAGACTACTACTATAAGAGTTAATTATTACTAAGTTATATCTTAGTTACTTAAAATAGAGCCTAATTATAAGAAAGTAATTACTAAGAATTAATATAAGTATAAAGTAGCTAAGTTACTAAACTTTTCTTCTAGATTAAACTTATAAAGCTACTAACTTACTAACTAGTACTATAGTTATAATTATTAAGATTAGAATTTTTAATCTATTTTTTTTTAAGTTCTTAATCTAAGCTTATAGATAAGTCTACTTAGTATTATAAGCTTATATACGCTACTTAAGTAGTAAGCGCTTATACTTAATATATATCTACTTATACTTATACTTAGACTTAGCTAGCTAATACTAGATATTAAGCTATTAGATTAGTAGCTATAAAGCTAAAACATTTAATACTAAGACTATAAGTTACGCTACTAAGACTAAAAGTTACGCTACTAAGACTAATAGTAACTATACTAATTACGCTGATAATTCCACTACTACTAATTTCTAAATTAAGAAGAATAAAGCTAAAATAGAGGTAGCGCCTACTACTAGAACTAATACTAATAATAATATTCTAAGTACTACTATAATAGATTAAAAGTAATAAGTAAGTAACTTTAAAAAAAAATATAGATAGCTCTATTAACTAGTAATTACTTCTATTAATATCTCTTATCTTCTTATTTAGTATTATAGACTTAGCGTAAGCGCTATATTAATAAAAGTTATTAGAAGTTATAGATAGATTAAGCTTAGAGCTTTTTTTACTTAAGAACTTTAGAGTCTTATTTAATAATTTAGATAAAGTTTTAGAAGAGCTCTTAGCTACTTTTTTCTTTTTTTTATAAGTATAAATATTCTAGTAGAGCTTATAGTAATAACTTTAAGCTTTATCTAAGCTCTAGCTCTATTATTAAGTTAGTAAAGAATTAAAAAAGAGCTAAAAAGAAGATTATAAACTTACTTCTTAACTATAATACTACTCTATATTAATAAAGTACTAGTATAGATCTTTATTAAGTACTTAGTACTTATAGAAATTATAATATAAGTAGCGCTAGACTTTATAAAAACGCTTAAAGTAATTAGACTTTAGAATATTATCTTAGAGGTACTAATAAATATAATACTTATAGTAGAGACGTTAAGAGGCTTTATAGTTAGGTATTACTCTGACTCACTTATACTAATAACTAGTATACTCTAGATACTAATTCTTAGAAGTCTTAGACTTAGAAGTCTTACTTTTAGATTATTTACTTAAATAACTATAACTATAACTTTAGCTTAAAGACTCTTACTCTTTTTAATCTTAAATATCTTACTTCTTAATATAACTAAATTATCAAAGACCTAAACTCTAAGACTAGAAAGAATTATTACTAATAAAGATTCTACCTTTAGAATTATACTTAATAGATTTATAAACGTTTTTATTATTAAAGTTACTAAACGTAGCGCGCTTATAACTTAGAGAGAAAGTCTAATAGTTAAATTCTAAGCGCTTACGCTATTATACTTATTCTTAATATAAGATAGTATTTTTAATTAATATTAAGATTTAAGTTACTAGTACGCTTAGAGTCTAAGTAGTTAAAGAGAAGCTAAAAGAATTAATACTCTAAGTTATTATGCTAGAAGAAGAAGGTAGTAGATATTAATTAGAGGCTACTAGAAGTTAATTATATAGTAAAGGCTAAGTGCTAGTATACTAAGCGCTATTACGCTAAGCGCTAGTATATAGAGTACTATTATACAAAGTATTATTACGCTAAATACTAGCGCGCGCACTATAAGTACTACTACTAGAATTATCATAAGAGATACTATTATAATAGAAGCTAAAGCGCTAATAGTTATAGTTATTATTAGAGTTAGAAGTTAGATTATTAAACTTAATTATGAATATTAGCTATTAATATAGGTATAAAAGTAAAAACTTACTATAGTAATAAAAAAAATAAAGAGTAGTATAGTAAAGAGTTAAGTGTAGAAGCTTAAGAGTAGAGAGACTTCAAAGTAGAAAATATTAAGTAGATTAAAAAGTTAGATAGGTAGCTTATTAGCTTAAAGGCTTAAGCGTCTTAATAATATAGAAAAGAGAATAATTATTATAGAAAAAAGAAGAATTAGAAAACTTATTATTATTAACAAAGTCTCTAGTTCTAGCCTAAGCGCGTATCTATATAGAAAGGTAGCGTAGCTTACTTAGCTAGTAATTATAATATAAACTTTACCTAAGAGAGACTTAAAGCCTAAATATTACTATTAGAATTATTATAAAGATTATAATAACTTAGTTATTATTATTTTTTTATTATTAAGCTTTGTTAAGATTACACTTATTATTATTTCTTAACAAATTAAAATTTTTTTAGGAAAATCTAATCGCTTACGTAATTAAGATTTTAGTAGCTTATTTTAATCTACTATACTAGAAGATTCTAAAACACCTCTATTTATCTCAGCCAAGCTATTATAAGATTTATTATATAAGATAATAACTCTTATCTTTTTTATCTCTCTTTCTATAATTGCTAAAAGATCTAGTAATTAACTAATTATTAGTCTATGTAATATAACGTATAGACTAATATAATTAGTACTAGTCTAGATTATAAATCTAGGAGATAAGAAGGATTTAGTAGACTTAGATTATAAATCTAAGAATTAAGTAGATTTAATTATAAATCTTTATCTTTAGGTAGAAATAGGCGGATATTTACGTAGTTATTTTAGTAGCTATTTTGTATAAAAGAAATAGTATTTCTCTATAGTTATTCTTTACCTAGCAATAATATTATTACCTTTTACCTCTTATCTATTTTATAATTACTTTATTGCAATCTTTATTAGTTATACTATTTATTATAGTATTTAACTACTTTATTCTAATAAAGCTATATTCTATTATTAGAGAATAGTTACTATTACCTCTCTATTCTTTATAATTATCTCTTACTAGTTAAGTATCTAAATTCTTATAGCTATTAGCTAGATTCTAGAATATCATAATGTAATTCTTAAAGTAATTAGAGTAATTTCTAGGCTATTCAGTAGCGTTTAAATAAGTAAGAGCTTACTACTATTAGTATTAAGTATAATTAAATACTTATTTAGGCTATAATCTACTACTACACTCTAGATCCTTAAGCTTAGACTTTGCTAGAGTATACTAATTATAGTAGATTTAATAGAATAAGTTTTAGTAGAGTAGATTAATACTTTTACTAATTTAAAGAGGATATTAAAGTTAAAAAGTAGTTATAATTACATAATTACAGATATATAATTACTTAGCTTTTAAGTATATAGCTAGAGATTTTATTCTAACTTTCTTTAGTAGTATAACAATTATAATATACTTGATTATCTCTAATTATTAATTATCTCTCTAGCTTTAATAACTAAGAGATACGTTTTATTTCTTAGAGTAAGGTATTCTAGTAGAATAATAGTAATACTTCTTCTTCTATCTTCTAGTTATACTTTTATCTATAGATAAGTCTATATTATATCTATAAATAGAATACTACTTCTTAGTAATATTTAGAAATAAAAAAAGCTTTAAAGAAGAAGGTAAAGACATTAATAAATTACTAGATAGATAGAGTAGCTTTCTACTACTAGTCTAGTAGTAGTAGTAAAAGACACTATACTTATTAAAGTGTTAGCGCGCTATTTATAATATTAGAGAAGTAGTTATATAAGATAGAAATAGTTTTACGCGCACTATTACAATTAAAAAGAATATAAAGTTAATAGATTTTAGTGTTATATATATAGTGTCCTAAGTGAGTTATTTATTTACTACTTAGTATAAGGTAGAGATTACGTATATATTATTTACTCTAGTATAGTTAAAGTAGAATAGAATAGCTTAAATAGTAAGATAAAAGTGTAAAGATCCTTACTTAACTAGTAAGCTAAAAGAAGTAATAACTTCTAGACTTAAATATAATCTAAAGTAACTAAGTTTTAGAGCTTAAATATTCTCTAAACTTAATAAAAGCTACTAAGCTAGATAGTAACTTAATAGTAGTAAGTAATAAAGCTATAAAAGAGAGTTAATATACCTCTTAACTATATAAGCTAAAGTTATACTTCTACTTTTTATAAAAGCTTTAATAAGAAAAGATAACTAAAAGTATATAGATTATAAGTTAACTAAGTAATAAGTATTCTCTTAAGTCTCTAATTTAGATTATTAGTTATAAGCACTAACTTATAACTTTCTCAAAAGATAGTTAGTAAACCTAGTATTATAGAAACTAAAGCTTTAAACTATATATTATAAAATAGTATAAGAATAATATAGATTAGGTAGCTACGCTAGAAGTTAAAAAAAGAAGCCTAAAGGTAGTACCTATAGAACTTTTCTAAATTAGAATAAAAGTACTATCTTATTTAGAACTACTTAAGTAGACTTAAATATATAGTATATAGATATATAGAAATAGTTAGTTTACTATACCTATTTAAGAGTTACTAATTTTAGTGTTATATATTTTACTCTTATTACTAATAATAGCTACTAATAATAATAATAGTAACGTAGTCTAATTCTAACAAAAACGTTATACCTGCTACCTACTACTATATCTATCTAAGCTAGCGCATAGTACTACTACGCTTTCTTATAGTACTATATAAATAATATTATTTACGCTACACTTTTTAGTTTCTATAAGCATGCCTGTAACGTTATATCTACTATACTTAACACGTTATCTTTTCTTTTATAGATTTTCTCTATTATTATAATTTATTCTAGAATAGCTAGTATATTAGATACTAGGTAAGACTACCTAAATAGCTAAAGAATCTAGATATAAAGTAAGACTATAGCCTTAAACGTAAGAAAGATTACTAATAGTAGAAAGAATAAATCTATAAGCTAAGTAGCTAAAGACAGCTAGTTTACTAAAGAATATAGTAGTAGTAAAACTAATACACTATACTAATATACGCTTAGGTAAGGTACTAAGATCTTAGCCTATTTTATAGAGAATAGACTTTAGAGTTATAATACGTAATACGTTAATAGAAAGATAGTAATCTATAGATATATTTACAGCTCTTAATATAGATTTAAAGAGTTAGAAGATTTTAATAATAAAGAGGGTTTTAAGCTTAATAGAAAAGCTTTAGATAAGAAAGAAAAGAATAATAAATAAAGAAGTAAGTAAGAGCTATATAAGTAAGAAAGATAAACAACACTATCTAGTAAGAATTTATATTATTAGAGTCTTTAAGATATCTAGTTACTTTACGTACTATAGTTATTAATAAAAATCTAAATAAAATATATAGCTTTACTATTTTTGAAGAGCTTTAACTCTACTTATTTCTAGTAAACTTAATTAGAGTCTATATATATTATATTACGCTTTTAGTAAACACTAGTAGAGAGAAATTACTAGATTTTAGCTACTTTATATACCTAATTCTTCTTCTTAGATATATAGATTCTTATAAATAGAATAAGTTAATTAGACTTAATAATATAAAGCGTTTATTTTACTAAATAACTACTTTAGATAAGCGTCTCTAAATAAAGTAATTATTTAGCTATCTTTAGTAAGATAGATAGTTCTAAAGTTATAGTTAAAAGAATAGAGAACAAGCTATTTATATAGTTATTAGCTACTAGTATAGTAAAAGAAGTCTTAGTAGTAATTATATAGTTTCTAGAAAGTTATAAAGAATAAAAATAGTAGTAAAAACTCTAATAAAAGTCTATAAACGTCTATATAGGCCTTAAAGCTTTACTAGAAGCTAGAGTATTACTTGTAATAAGCTAGTAGCTAAAGTAGCTATAAGTAAGTAGATAGCTAAATAGATAGCTACTTATAATAGTATTATATATTAGTAGAGGAGTAAAAGTAGTAACTTAGTTAATAGTATAATATCTAAAAGAAAGCTAATAATAGAGCTATCTTAAGTTAAAGTAATAGATATAGCTTTATCTTTAGTTTTCTAGTATAGACTAGAATAACTTTATATAAAAGTAATATATAATCTCTTAGTAGCTAACTAGACTAAGCTCTTAGATCTAAACTACGCTAGGTCTTTATAGATACTACCTTATTTCTTTAGAGTAATAGACTAGAGTAAACCTAGAGTAATAACTAAATATTCTACTATAATAGTATAAAGTTATAGAAGTGTAAAACACCTCTATAGTAGTAGTAGTTTTAGAAATAAGCCTAAGTTAAAGCCATTAGTATTAGTATAGAGTTATAGAAGCGTAAGGTACCTTTATAGTAGCTAGAGTAGTAGTAGTTCTAGAAGTAAGAAAAAATTCAAAAGTTACGTTCTTAGTATAGAGTTATAGAAGTAAAAAGTACTTCTATAGTAGTAGTAGTAATAGTCTTAGAAAGTAAGAATAGTAGTCTTCTAAGTTAAAGCTAGAGAGAGACTTACTTCTTATTCTTTATTATTTTTAACTATTATCTCTAATATTTTCTTTTTATCTTATTAAATAATATAGAGTTATTTTTATTAAAGTAGAGACTATATTAATAGCTTACTAGCTAGGTCTCTCTAGTAGCTTTACTAAGAGCTTTTCTAGAAGCTCTATAAGGCTATTAGAGTTATAGATAAAAGTATAATAATTAAGAATATAAGTATAGCTAGTTAAGCTACTTAGTAGTAAAGTCTTAAAGTTATTAGTATAGAATATAGTAGTATACTACTATTCTATTTTTATTCTATATATTTAGAGCTATAATTAGTACTTTACTATATACTTTTAATTAATAAATATATAGTAAGAAAAATTAGTTTTCTTATGTATAGTAATAGTAGTAATTTTAACTTCTAAACTAGCCTAAATAAGCTATAAGTTAAAGATACTTTAGATCTTTATTACGTAACTACGTACGTAAGTTATAATATAGATAGAAAGACTTATATATACTTTATAGACTAGTTTAATTAGTTCTAGATGAATTCAATAATATAGTAATTACGTATACGCTCTTATACTACCTCTATATAATTATCTTAAATCTAAGTCTAAAATATTAGATAAGAGCTATTATATAATATATTATTAAACTAGAGTAGATAAAAGTCTAATTAGCTTTATAATAATAGAATACGTAGAAGTAAAAGAAAGTAGAAGAAAAAGGTAATAGGTAAGAGACTTAGAATTATAATAAAGTAATATTAGAAAGTAATGACTAGTATATATTATAATAGTACGTAATAGCTTACTAGGTAAATAAGTATCTATAAGAAGAGACATCTACATATCTTATGCTAAACTCTAGCTCTTCTATAGTACTTCTTTCTATACTACTTTCTATCTCTTCTAAATTCTATATAATCTTTCTTTTTCTTATCTATTTAAAATAATAACGTAATAACTCTAAGTATTAATAAATAACGACTAGAATTAATATATAGATATACTACTACTTTCTATAACACGCTTTAAGAACTTTATTAATAATAATATATATATACTACGCACCTAGCTAGTATAGCTATTTTATAATCTTAGCTTATATAATAAGCTAATACTAAACTTCTACTATCTTAGTACTATAATTAACCTCTAAGAGTTAATTATTAGCTATATTACTAGAAATAAGCTTCTACGTATACTACTAATCATTAAGAAATAAGCTAAGATTCTTAATAGTTAAGACTAGGTAGAACTAGCGTACTTTTATAATAAAAAGAGTAATCTATATAGTATACTTATAAAGGTAGATACTAAGAGCTAAAAGTTTATAGACTAGAAAAAAAAGTTTCTTAAGTGTGAAGCTACTAATAGTATTACTAGTATATAGCTTAGATAGATTCTTTACTTTCTAGTCTTTTTTAAAATAATCTAATCTAATAGTATAGCTTCTATATACCTCTATATATAAATTAAATTAACTAACTAAAGCGCGCGCTTTTAATAATAGGTAGCTAGAGCTAGAAAAGAATATATTAATAGGTAGAAATTAAGAGTTAGGTATAGAAATCTAAGAATTAGGCTTAGATAGGTAAGCTAACTAGTAGAACGTGTTAGAAAGAAAGAGAAAGAAATAAGTTATTATTATTATTAGTATTTACGTAGTTATAGTTATATTATAATAATATAATAGATTATAAATAAATACTAAGTATTAAGTGCTAAGTAATAAGTAAATACTACTACTTTATATACCTAAAACTATAGTAATAAAGCTATAGTAGAAGTTTATAGTTATAAGATTAGATATATAAAGTTACTATAAGGTCTTAAGTAGCTATGTAAAAAAACCTTTCTTAAGTAATTGGACTTTATACTATACTAGCGCAATACTAAAGGTATACTAGTCTTACTAACTTATCTTACTACTATGTAGATAACAACTTATCTTCTATATTATATTTATAAATAAAGAGAATAGAAAGTATTAGAGAGTAATAAAGAATAATAGAAAAGACTTCCACTATAATAGTTAGTTACTACTATAATTATTAAGAATATAATTTACTTATATAGTTAAGAAAAGATATATTAGTCTACTAGCTAGGCCTCTTTAGTAGCTCTACTAGAGACTTTTCTGAAAGCTCTTCTAAGAGGCTTTATAAAGCTATTAGAGTATTAGATACTATTCTCTATCTTAAGTTTTTAGAATCTATCTACTACTATATTAATAGTTAAGCTAATAAGTCTTGCTATAGTTACTCTTTACTAGTACCTTAACCTAGTTCTTCTTTTACTATTATAGTGCTTATCTATTATAGTAGAGTAATAAAAAGAAAAAGATATTCTAAAACTTACGTTTTTTAAAGCTAGATATCTAGATAATTAGAGTAGCTAGAATAGAAATTTTTAAACAATGTTAAAGAGAAAAGCGTGAACTATTTTTTCTTAAATTAGTGTATTAGCTTTGTAAGCTCTTAGGCTATGATATAGTAGCTTAATAATAAGCTTTAAATTATAGCTCTCTAAATTAGCGTACAATATTTTATATAGTAGAAAAAAGTATAATTTAAAACTTTTAGCAAAGTCTATATATTTTTAGTAATCTTATACTTAGATATCTATATAGTAGCTATTTTTAGTAAATTTAAAATTAAGATATTAAATTTTAACTTCAAAGCTTTATAACTCACTTAGACTTAGATAAAGAAGAATACTTAAATAGTAAAAAATCTACAGTTTTAGCTTAAGATTATAGCTTAGTTCTAAAAATAGTAATATTCTATTTATAGTATTTTATAAACTTTAGTAGAGTTAAAGTAGCTCTAATAACCTAATTATATAATATAAAGTAAAGTATACTAATAAAAGAAGGTTATATAAGTATATACTACTAGTCTATAGAAGAAAGTTTCTAAAAATAGAAACCTTATATTTTAAAATTTTTAGACTTTAAAGTAGTATAAATCAGCTAAAACTAAAGATAGAAAGCTAGAATTTATAATCTAAGCTATATAGAATATAAGTATTTATATTAGTTAGAAATTACGTAATCTAGATAATGTTTTATTTTTAGCTTTTCTTCAAATTCTTTAATAACTTTTTAAGTATATTTTTTTAAAAATTTTAAGACAATTACTAAGAACAGATAAACTTATAAAGAATAATAAAAAAATATAAAATTAGTAGTTTTAAGCTTAGTTAAAAAGATGTAGCTAGTCAAAGCTAAGTTTTTTTTTATCTCTTTTTTTTTAACGCTGATTAACTAGCGCTAGAAGCTTACTAAGTAGAAATGCTAGTAAGCTTTATAAAGAGGAAAGTTCTTAGCTTTTTAAATTACTAGAAACCTTAGTTCTAGCTAGTCTAGTTACCTAGATATTAAGCTTTAAAAAAGATAATTTCTTTAATATCTCTTTCTTTTTGTTACTCTACTATATATTATATTACGTTGCTATCTTATATTATTACATTATATTACGTTAGATTATTCTTATTATTATAGCAGTTTTATTAAACTATATAAGTAGTAATTATTACTTTTAATAAGAGAAAGAATATTAGTCTACTAGCTAAGCCTCTCTCGTAGCTCTACTAAAGGCTTTTCTAAAGGCTTTATAAGGCTAGCTCTATAAGACTATTAGAGTAGGTAGATAGGTACTTTACTATTAGAGTTATAGTGTTGTATATTTAACATTTATTATATAATCTAAAACGCTAACGTCTAGAATTATAGTAAGTAGATATAGCTAATTATAGGTCTTTCTAGTTAGACTAACTATAGCTTACACTTTTAGTCTATAGTTTATAACCTTAAGAGCTCTGTAAGTAGAGTTATAATAGCTCTACTACGTCTTATATAGTACTTATATAGCTTATAGTTATAGTAGTAATATTATTATAGTAAAGTATTAATATAGAGTAGAGTAAAAAAACATAGTTAGTGACTCTATATAGTAATCTTAATATAAGTATATTTTCTAAACATCTTATACTTACTATATATAGCTATAATAATTAATAAAAGTTTCTTTATAATAGTTACTATAGGTATAGTACTTTAATAATAATAATAATAATATACTCATAAAAAGTAATAGTAATATAAGCTTCTTTAAAATACTTAAAAGTAAACTTAAAAGTAGTAATAAGTAAGCTATAAGGCTATAAGAATATTTAAATATTCTAAAAAGTTAATATAGAAGCTTTTTAATAAGAAGCTTTTAGTAGTAATTTTAGTAGAAAAAATAGAAGTTTAAGTATAGTATAATATAGCCTAACTCTTAGCTATAAAACTAAATAAGTAGAAGTCTAGGTAGCTATATAAGTCTATAGTATTATTGAATTATAGTACTATACTACTATAATATACAAATAATGTTCTTTTAGATAAACTATAGTATAATTTATAGTAGCCTAAAAGAGAATTATACAAAGCTATATATAAAAGAATACTTCTTTTTATTTTTTATTTTTCTGAATCTTTATATACTTTAAAAAAACCTATTAAAATATCTACTAAATATAAGAACTCTTCTATACTTAACTTCTCTTTTATATCTTTAATAAAAGCTTTAGCCCTTATTATAATTAATAATAAGAATATCTAGTATAATAGAGTATACTATTTAATAGACTTTACTAGTTATACGTGTAGTATATTTAACTCTTTAATTAATGTTAAAGACTTTAAAATAAGAAATTTATAAACCTTAGCTATAAGAATAAAGCTATAGAAGATCTTTTATTAAAACATCATAAAGTACATAAAGGTAATAACTAGTAATAGAAGATATCTTATAGCTTTATATATTATAAGTATATACTATCTTGTCTAGATAGTTCTTTTTCATTAATATTATAGTAATTATAGTAGAATAGTTTAATTAGCTTAGTATATTAGATAAGAATCTAGCTAAGTTAGTAGATATACTAGTAACTTAAAAAAAGCTTAACTTTATCTAAAATATAGCGCGTAAGACTTTTCTTAGCTAAAAAGAAGTGGTACTTTACTAGCTATAAAAAGTAGTATATAAATAGTATAGTATTAGACTATACTAATAAACGCGTAATTATAAATCAAATAGATAGTTAGTATATTAAAAAATAGTATTTTATAGGTACTAATATAGCTAGACTAATAGGTAATTATATATAAAATTTTAGTTACTGGTAATTATATAGATATTAAATAGATATTATAGATTAGGTTTAGGCTTTATACTAGTAGTAGTCTTATAAGCTTACGTTTTAGAGTTATATAATTATATAAAGTAAGTATTAGTACTACTAGTTAATAGTCTAGATAGCTATTAGTAATATATAATAAATACAAAGTAGTTAGCCTATTATAGTTATATATAAAGTAACTATTATATTAATAGTAGTAGAAGTAGTATAAGTATAAGTGTTATAAGCTCTCTCTAGGCCTAAGAGATAGAGCCTATAGTGTACTTTTTTAAAAATTACATAATTACGTAATTACGTAATTACACAATAACACGTTACTATATTACTTTATAGTAAACTTAAAAATCTCTAATATAAGCCTAGATTTGTAACTTATAATACTTATATCTATACTATCTCTACTATCTATAATAATTATTACGCACGCATTTATAATAGGCTAACTAGTTTTATATTTGTTATATATTACTAATAGCTATCTAGACTATTAATTAGTAGTACTAGTACTAGCTTTATATAATCGCGTAATAATAATAAAAAACTAAGTAAGCTTATTACTAGTTAAAAGCCTCTAAGATAACTTAAATTACTTATATAATGTCTATATAATACTTATATAAATACTAGTAATCTATATCTTATACAAACTTACTTATAAGCTTAGCTATATTAGCTATATTATATAACTACTACTTACTATCTATATTTACTCTTACTTACTTACCTACTTATTCTCTATCTATACTAATAACTTCTAAGCTTTTATAGCTATAGTCTAAACTTTATAATAATACTTAGGTTATTTTAGAGCGCTTATAACTACTATTTCTTAGCTTACTAGCCTTATTACTACTATACTTATACTTATAGCTTATCTCTTATCTTTTTAATAATTTTAAGCGTCTCTAACTTCTAGAGTAAAGTCGAGAGGTAAAGTTTGTTTAACTATATCTACTTTTTTACTACTACTTATACTAGCACTATTATATTATACATTATATTTATTATTTTCTAATACTTAAATTTCTTCTAGGTAAAAGCTTTATTTTTCTTTTTTTTATAGTATAGTATATAAATAGCGTATTTATCTAAAGTAGCTTAATAATAAAGAGTATATCTATATAAAGATAAGTATATAGTATTTTATTATTTAGGTTAAGTTCTCTTAGTAAAATAATATCTATAAATATTATAATTATATTCTTAAAGTTATTCTTATATATCTATACTTAAAAGTATAAGATATTAAAAGTTATATTAGTATTAGTAATACTAATATTATAGAAGACTAAGCCTATTAGTAGTACTAAGTAACTATTACTTAAGCTAGATACTAAAGAGTTAGAAGTATCTACCTAGATAGTAGATATAGACAGAGAGGCGTTTAATATCTTTAAGATAATATTAGTATTAGTATTAAGCTTAGAAGTTATCCCTAGGTATTTAGCTAGGTATTTAGCTAGGTATTTAGCCTAGGTATTTTAATCTCTTAGAGATATAAGAAGTTCTTTAAGATAGAAAGTTATTAGATAGAAAAAAAAAAGAAAAAGAGAAGTATTCTTTATATATAAAGCTTTTTATAATTCTTTTTAAGCTACTATTTTTTATACTATAGTTTACTTACGTAAATATTATTTATATCTTATAGTAGTATAGTACTATAATTTAATATTACTCTAGACCTAGAGTTTACTTACGCTACTTAGACTTCTACTTATCTACTTCTATATCTAAGAGAAAGGCGCTATACTCTAACTTCTACTCTTTCTACTAAGAGCTTTCTCTTAGAAAGCTTCTATATTAACTTCTAAGAATGTTTTAATATTTCTATAGCTTTATAGCTTACCTATTACTACTTTTAAGTCTACTCTTAAGTATACTAGAAAAGCCTTTATTACTATTACCTTCTATAAGTATATTATTATTATTATTAAAGTACTATATTTATAGTAAATATTAAAGAGAGAGTTTTATTAAATTCTATAGTTATATATAGTAAGTATAAGGTATTTAGAAAATATACTAATAATAAGATTACTATATAGAGTTACTAACTATATATATTATCTCTCTACTCTATATTAACACTTTACTACAATAAGTATTATAAGTTATAAATCTAGGCTTACGTTAGAGACTTTTTAAGTTTACTTTTAGAGTCTAATATAGTAACGCGTTATTACGTAATTATATAACTACGTAATTACTTAATCTCTAAGAATATCCACTATAGGCTCTATCTCTTAGATTAAAGAGAGAAGAAATTTAAGTATATATATTCTAACTATAAAAACTTATAATATATTACTCTATTAGTTATAAGCTAATAACTACGTATGATTATATTTTTTTTTTCTATGGTATTTAGAATTACAAAAGCTACTTTATAGATCTAAAAGATATAAAAACTTTAACTATCTTAAAAGTACTAGCGCTAAAGTTTAAAGCCTTATTTTACTTTATACTATATATCTAAAAAAAAAAGTAAAACCTTAAGTTATATGATCTTTAGAGTACTAGTAATAGTTCTTACTTTTTTATAGTAGCTCTTTAAGCTCTAAGTAGTACTAGTTAAGAACTAGATTTTTAGTTAATAATAATAGTTAGTAGATTTATATAGTAATCTTAATAAAAATATTCTTTCTGAATATTCTATATTTACTACTTCAGATTGAAGAAGCTGTATCATATATATATTTATACTATATATAGTTTTTAATTTTAATAATTATAAGAAATAATATACTTAGCATTAGTAGAGTTTAAAAGAAACGTAAGTAGTAATAAGTAATTAGAGTAGTATTCTTTTCTAGAGAACTTACTTTCTACCTTTTAATACTATTAGAGTACTTAGTTTACTTCTAATTATATAATTAAATTTAATAACTAATTACTACGCTATAATAATTTAATCAACACTATCTCTAAATTTTTCTCTACTAGTTAGAGATAACTAGAATTATTAAAGAGATTAGAGTTAAGCTAGAACTAAAAGTATAGTAGTAATTTCCTTATTAAATATACTAGTACAGAAACATAACTATAATATTGTTAGTTAACCTAGTATATAATTATAATAAAAGTATATTTTCGAAAAATTTATTTCTAAAGTAAGTAGTAGTATATATATATAGTCTTGACAAGTTCCTAGAATTAGAACTAAGCTATAATATTTATTACTATGAAACCTTATATAAAAGTACAAAGAAACTAAAATTTAGACTAAGTTCTATAGAGAAAAAGAATATATAAGTATACTACGCGTTCTATATACCTATAGAATTATAGTAGTAATAAAGCTAGTAAGCTAAGCAGTAATAGTATTAAGTACTTTAAAACAATTTAAGTATTATTATAAGATTTAGACTATAGTAGTAAAAGCTTAGAAGTTATTAGTATAGATAAAAAATAGATAAATTAGTAAGAATAAATAGAGATAGATGTAGTTAAAAATATAGCTACTAAATTTATAAAACTTATAGATAATTCTATATAAAATATAGATTAATATTAAGTTTATAAATATTAAATAAGTGTTATAAGTTGTTTTAAAAGCTTTATACTAGTAATAAGCTTATTAGATTACTTTTTAGAGTTACGTGCTTATGTAAAGCTAGTATTAGTACTACTAAGTAATAGTTTAGATAGCTATTAGTAGTACTTAATAAACCTAAATCTGTTAGCTTATTATAATTATGTATTTACTAATTGTTATATTAGTAGTGAAAACAGTATTAGTATTAGTATTAGTATTAGAAATAATAATTCTAAGCTTATATTAGAGATTTTAAAGTTTAGTATTAGTATAATATAGTAATATATACTTATGTAACAATATAATTATATAATTACTTTATTCTAAAACAAGTTTACTATAGACTCTATCTCTTAGATCTAGTAAGAGAAAGAGGTTTATATAGAGAAGTTATGTATATTTATAGAATATTAGCTTTAATTAAAATAAAAATATTAAGAAGGTTACAAATTGAGCGCTAGTTAAGCTAGCTTAAGTAGATTAAATAAGCTACTTTAACTACTAAAGCTATTAGTAAAGTACTATTTTAGATAATATAAGTTTTGAAGCTCTTAAAGAAGAAAGCTTTTCTTAACTTTATTATATACTAAGTATTATAAAAACTTAATATACTAGATACTATTAATAATATATACTATATAATTATATTATAAATTAAAATAACATATTTTAAGTTAAAAGGTTTTTTTAGAGTTAACATAATAGTCGATCTTTCTAAGTAAAAGAATAAAATAAATAAAAGTACTTACTAAGATATAAGTACAAGTTAGATACTTAGTAGTTTTCTTATTTTGAAAACATATATAAGTAGATATATCAATATAAAGTATTTAGATTCTACTATAAAGTAAAATCTTATAGTTAAATAATACTATTTTTCTATATATATACTTTATAACTATAGTTTTTATAACTATTAAAATATTTATAGCTATATTCTATAGAAGTAGTATATAAATTCTCTGTCTATTATAGTTTTTATTTAGTTATTTTAAACCTCTTATAATTATCAAGATCTTTAGAGCTATATTCTATAGTAGTAGCTTATAGAGTCTTTTATTATTATAGTTTTTTATTCTTATTTTAAGTTCTATATTTAACTTCTAAAGTCAACTAATATATTTTTAATAAATATATTACTACTAGATAATAATAATATATAAATTGTTATATTTAGATTTATTAAATATATACTTACTAGCTAATTAAGTGTAAGGTTTCTAAGATAAAGTTTAATAGTAGTATACTAGTTAGCTTTTGTTAATAAGATAGTATCTAGCTCTAGATTTAGAGACTTTAGTAAAACTTAAATATTAAAAAAGTGAGTTAAGTTAGTACTTAAGACTTAAAAGCTTTGACATTAGAATAATAATATTTTAAGTGTTTAAACTTAAATAATACTTTTTATTATAGACTTCAAAAATAGATTTTATATACTTTACTTTAAGTTATTAGTATAATATTATCTACTTATTATTACTTAAACTATAGAATCTCTAATAAAATAATAGTATTATAGTAAAGTGTTAATATAGTATAGAGTAATAATACGTAGTTAGTAACTGTATATAGTAATCTTATTATAGGTATATTTTTTAAATACTTTATACTTACTATATATAACTATAGAATTTAATAAAACTTTTTTTTTCATATTTACTATAGATATAGTGCTTTAATAATAATAATAATAATAATATACTTATAGAGAGTAGTAGTAATAAGAGCTTCTCTAGTATACTTAGAGATAGACTAAGAGATAGTAATAGATAAGCTATAGAGCTATAGAAATATTAAAATACTTTTAAAATTTAACGTAGAAGCTTTTTAAGAGAAAGCTCTTAGTAGAAATCTTAGTAGAAAGAGTAGAAGTTAGAGTAGAAGTTAAAGCGTAGTATAATATAGCTTTTCTCTTAGCTATAGATCTAGATAGGTAAATCTTAGCTATAAAGCTAGATAGGTAGAGACACTATATAAGTAAATTCTAGCTCTAGAGTGATATTGAATTATAGTACTATACTACTAAAAAATATAAATAATATTTGCGTAGGTAAACTATAGTATAGAGAATAGTAGTCTAGAAAGAAGTATAAAAAGCTTTATATATAGAGAATACTTCTTTTTTTTTTTTTTTCTATTTTAAAGAACTTCTTATATCTCTAAAAGCTTCTTATATCTCTAAGAGCTTCTTATATCTCTAAGAGCTTCTTATATCTCTAAGAGCTTCTTATATCTCTAAGAGCTTCTTATATCTTTATAAACTCTAAATACCTAGATATAACTTCTTAGTATTATCTTAAAGATATCTAATATCTTTCTCCCTATACCTACTACTTAAGTAGATACTTCTAACTCTTTAGTACTTAGTATAAGTAAGAGTTACTTAGTACTACTAATAGACTTAGTCTTTTCTAAAGTTAGTATTACTAATACTAATATAATCTTTAATATCTTATACCTCTAAGTATAGATATATAAAGATAATCTTAAAAATATAGTACTAATATTTATAGATATTATTCTACTAAGAGAATTTAACTTAAAAAATAAAGTACTATATACTTATCTTTATATAGATATACTCTTTATTATTAAACTATTTTAAATAAATATACTATTTATAGTCTATACTATAAAAAAAAAGAAAGATAAGGTCTTTGTCTAGAAGAAATTTAAGTATTAGAGAATAGTAGATAGTATATATACTTATACTACAATAGTACTAGTATAAGTAGTAGTAAAAAAGTAGATATAGTTAAATAGACTCTATCTCTAGACTTTACTCTAGAAGTTAGAGATGCTTAGAATTATTAAAGAGATAATAGATAAGCTATAAGTATAAGTATAATAGTAATAAAGCTAGTAAGCTAAGAAATAGTAGTTCTAAGCGCTTTAAAATATCTTAAGTATTATTATAAAATATAAAAAGTAGTAGTAAGAGCTAGAACTTATTAGTATAGATAGAGAATGAGTAAGTAAGTAAGTAAGAGTAAATATAGATAGTAAGTAGTAGTTACGTAATATAGCTAATATAGCTAGACTTATAGATAATTACGTAAAAAATATAGAATACTAGTAATTATATAAGTATTATATAGGTATCTTAAGTTAGTTTAGAGGCTTTATACTAGTATAGATAGACTTACTAAGTTACTTTTTAGTATTATATAATTATATAAAGCTAGTGCTAGTACTAGTTAATAGTCTAGATAGCTATTAGTAATATATAATAAATATAAAGTAGTTAGTCTATTATAATTACGCGTATAGTAACTATTATATTAGTAGTAGTAGTAGTAGTAGTATAGATATAAGTATTATAGTAAGTTATAAATCTAGGCTCACGTTAGAGATTTTTTAAGTTTACTTTTAGAGTCTGATATAGTAACGCGTTATTACGTAATTACTTAATTTTAAAAAAAATACGCTATCGGCTCTATCTCTTAGGCCTAGAGAGAATAAAATAATAGTATATAAGTATAAGTAAAAGCTATAAACTTAAAAAAGATATAAAAGAAAATTTTTGTCTAGTACTATTCTTTTAAAATAAGTTTTACTTTTAGTATTAATTTTTTAAGATAAATATCTTCTTAGCTTTCTAGTTACTATACTCTAGTAATATATTTTACGTAAATTAACTTATAACCCTAATCTTACTCTAGCTCTCTAAACTATATTTACTACTTTTATACTTTTTCTCTTATATATTTATTAGTAAACTATCTAATCTATAGTAAGAATTAAACAAAGAAAACAAGATTTATTACTAGATTATAAAAAAGCCTACTACTAAAATCTACTTCTAGATATATAGTAGAGAATAGTCTAAAGCTTAAATTCTTAGTTCTACAATTTTTAGTGTTATCTAAGCTCTTAAAACTTAAGTTAGTATTATAACTATTTAATAATAAATTACTTTATTACTCTGCTTATAGAGCTATTTAGATAAAATAACATAAGATAGAAGTAGACTCTATATTAAGTACACTATAAGTAGCTTACTTATTAGCTATAGCTATGATTATAGTTATTATAGAGGTTAGTATTTAGGCTAGCTATAATAGTAAGTTAATATTACGCTTAGATTAGGTTACTATTCTAAGCCTTAGTAAGAAATATCAAAACTCTAGATAAATATTATACGCGTATAGTGTAAGATATAGTATAGTGTATTATGTTATATTAATACTCTAAATAGAAGTAGAAAACTCTAGTTAGAAGTAAAATACCTTTTATATAGTGTAAAGTAAATAATAATTTCTTATAGAAATAAGTATAAGCTATATAAAAGTAGCTAGTATAGGTCTAGAAATTAATTAAAGTTTTTATACTCTAGAAAATCTTTAACACTACTCTTTAGTATAGCTAGAAAGTAAAGTTACTAATTTTATCTAAAGTCTCTTTAGATTTTTAAATAATAATAATAATAATTATAATATATATTCTTAATAGCTTAAAATTAACTATACTCTAAATTATAAAGAAAAAAGATTCTAGAACTTTATTAAAAAGATTATATGTCTATGTATATATATATATATATATTTATTCTTTATCTTAATCTTTATTTTAATTTCTTAATTTATTCTTATCTTAAAGCTTATAGTATATTAGAGATTTAATAACTTAGAAAAAAAAAATAGTAGCTAAAATCTAATACTAAAGCTATACTATTAATAAGTTCTTAACTAAATTTCTAATATTACCTTTATAAGCTCTTTTAGTATTAGTAAGTCTAAAGCTAATCTTATTAATAAGATTCTTAAACGCGAAGTTCTAGTAAAGAATAATAGTAGAACTTACTTACTTTAGGTACTTATAAGAGACGTATATAACGCAGTAGCTATTAATAGTTCTAGTAGAAACTATATTATTAGTAAAGTACGCCTTAAGAGCGTAAATAATAGTAGTAGTTATAAGAATAATAAAAGAAAGTTATAAAATTTACTATGACGCTATCTCTTATAATAATCTCAAGAGTATCTATATAGTAATAGTAACGTAATTTAGAGGTAAGTAATTAAAGTAGATTAATAATAGAATAATTTAGTTAAGTATTAGTAAAGTAGCGTAATATAACTAGTAATAAAATTAGTTTTAGACTTATAATTACCTTAGAGACTTATAAAAGAGTTATTTAAATATTATAGCTTTTAGTATTAGCTTTAAGTTACTATTAGCGTTTTTAATATATTTTTAGAGTTCTAAAAGTTATAGAAATTTAAAAAATAGAAAAAGCGCGCTTTTACTAAGATTTTAGTATATATATTCTAACTATAAACCCTTAGAATATATTACCTTATTAGCTATAAGCTAATAAGCGTGTATAATTATATTATAATTCTTTTAGAGATTAGTATTAAAATTCTCTTATAGCGTACTTTAGTATTAGAATAGCTTCTTAGCTAGCTTAAAAGATTTAGAAGCTTTAACTACTTTAGAAGTAGTAGCGCTAAAGCCTTAAGTATTAGCTTATCTACTTTTAGAGTACTAAAACCTCTAGTTATATATTCTTTAGTATGCTAGTAATAGACCTTACTCTTTTAGAACTAGCTTATAGGCTATAGAATTATTAGTCTACTAATAAAATCTTATTAATATTTATATTCTCTCTCTTTAGATCTATATTATTTTTATTCTTTTAGAATATTATATTACTACTACTTTTTTAAAACTATTATAATAATCTTTTATATAGCTACTATAACTACGCTTATAACTCTTTCTCTATACTTTATACTCTATTAAAAAAAGGTAGTAAGTGTAATTATAGTAAATATAGATAAGACAGAAAGTATATTTATAGTAGATAGAAGTTAAGTAGCTAGAATATTATAGATATTATATATTATTTATTAAACTTAAAGATAAGAAAAGTATTTTTAAATATCTATAAAAATCTCTAAATATTTAGAAGTATCAAATAAGATAAAACTTTCTTCTATTCTAGAAGTAGTTATAACTAGTAAGTATTCTTATATTATCTATATAAAGCTAATAATAAGTAGTATTAAAAAGTTATCTAAAGAAAGTTATATTAGAGCTAGAAAGATAATTAACAATTAGAGAAAGTTAAGTATATTATAATTATTATACTACTTAAGAAAGTTAGAATAAAATCTCTATCTATATATCTAAGAGCTAGGTAATTATGTATCTATAATTACGTAATTACAAATACTCTCTAACTTTATTAAACTATTAATAAAGTAGACTTTAAGTTTCTAAATATAGAGATAGTAGTATATAGAAAAGTAGCTAGTATTAGTAAAAAGAATTATAAGAATAAGAAAGCTTTACTATTAGAACTAGTACTAAGGCTTAAACTATTAATGTATTTTTTTAAAAGTATAAAAAATTAAGTAAATATATAGTATATATATATAAATATATAGCTACGTAGCGTAGGCTTATAAAATATATATATATATATATATAGTATAAAATAGATATTTATAGTAGAGTGAAGTAAGTTACTAAAGTTATTAAGCTATAATATAAGTAATAAAGTTAAGTTAAAAGCTTAGAAAGCTAAGTTTATAAAATTATTTAAAAAGTAATATAGTCTAGAGATATACTTTTATATTACTTAAGTAGTACTTATAAAACGTATATAATATATTAGTTAAGTATTATATTAGTATAAGTAGTATTATAATATTACTAGTAATAGTATTTAATAAAAGTAGCTAAATATAAAACTATATATAGTATATTAGTATATATATATAATATAATATAATATATATAGTATAGAGTAATTACGTAGTATATAAAGTAGTATATAAGATAGTATATAAAATATATATATAGTAAGTAAATTTAGATATAGATATAAGTATTAATATTTTATAAAGATACTAGCTAAATAGTACTATCTAAAGTAGTAGGCGCCTAAGATACTACGTAGCCTACTAATTAGTAGACTTAGAAGCTTTAGAGCTATATTAAGTAGGCGTATAGGTAGATTATTCTAACTTAGACTAAAAAGTCTAGATTAATAGCTCTTATACTCTATTAATTAAGAAAGCTATTATAGTATTTTTCTAATATTAAACTAAGATTTAATATATTATATTATATTATTAGTGCCTTATACCTAATTTTATAGACTCTATTTAGTAAAAAGATATTAAAAAGTCGCCTAGCTTATTATTTTAGAACTACTAGAAGATTTTAAGATTTTAATATATTTAGTATATATTACTATTAGCATTAACACTTCTAACTAAGACTATATACTTATTTATGTAACTTCTAGAAGCTTAGGTAGTATTTAAGAACTACTAAGATAATATAGTAGTAATAGAAATACTATAATAGACTTTATAGTATATATTATAAGCTAACTAGCTAGTAACTATAAGATAATAAGTATTCTTTTATAGTCTGAATCTTAATAGATATAATAGTACTCTATTATAGCTACTATCTAATAAATAGTATTTTACTATATAAGATAAGCTATAAACGCTATATTTTTATTATTTTAGCTCTTATTACTCTTATAAAGTACTCTAGCTAAAGCGTTTCTTTACTAGAGTATAGTATTCTTAAAAGCTAAAGAGAGCTATAGACTAAATATTAATCTTACTTTATATACTTAGTTATAAATATAAATAGTATAAGTAATTAAGTATATTTTAGGAAGATTATAAATAGAATACTCTTTCTATTACATCAAAAGTAGACTATATCTACTAAAGAGCTTAAATATCTTACTAATAAGCTTCTTAAAAGTAAGGCTAGAAAAGAAAATAATAAAAAGTCTTACGCTAGTTATATATATAATAGAAATAATAGAAATAGAGGTAAAAGACATAAGTATAATAGAGATAGATATAATAAAGATAAGTATAATAAAAATATTAATAGATTTAGTGTATAGCTTTATACTAGTAAAGTAGCTCTTTAGAGTACTTATAATAGCCTCTAGTATAGTATAAATAAAGTAGTTTATAATAGTCTTTATAATAGCTTCTAAAATAATAACTTTAAAAGAGCTTATAAAGATAGTAATAGTAATATATTTAAGAAGAAAGTAATTAATATAGTAATAATAAAGAGGCTTAATTAAGCTTTAGTAAGGTAGTAAAGTAATATAACTAGTAATAAAATTAGCTTTAGACTTACTAATACTAGAAAAACTTATAAAAAGGTATAAGAGGGAACGTAGTTAAGAGCTTATTTAGTTAGTATAGCTTTAGAGTTAGATTTAAGCTACTATTTACTTTATCAAGTTTTTAAATCTCTAATTTACTTTAATAAGTTCTTAAATTTCTAATTTACTATAAGCTATAGAAAAAGAATAAAGATAGAGATAGAAATAAAGAATAGAGAGTATATATATAGAAGTACAATTTTGCTAGCTAAAAATTTTAGTATTTTATTACTTTATAATCTATAGCTTTATTAGTTATAAGCTATTAAAAATATATAATTATATTATAATTCTTCTTACTATAAGTAGATATTAGTATTTATAAAATAGTTACCTTACTAGTCTAAATTTCAGAAGCTTTAACTATACTAAAAGTAGTAGTACTAAGAATTTAAGTCTTAGCTTACCTAATGCCTATACCTTTATAGAATTTTAACTCTTATAGAAATATATCTTTTTATATACTAGTAATAGACTTTACTCTTTTTAGACTAGCTTATACTATAGAATTATTAGTTTACTAAGAAATTATATTATATACTCTTTAGCTATATAAAAAGTAGAGTCTAGATTATTAAACTATAATTTCTAGTGTTTTCTACTACTTACTTCTACCTGTCTTATATTAATAGACGTAGCACTTAGGTAGAGAAGAGCTTCTATTATAAACAAAGAATAGATAAGGCTGTGTAACCTTGTGCATCGCTAGTCGGTAACGTGCGGACCTTTAATTGGTCGTAGGTTAAGTTAAGAATACGCCTTGCAGCCTACCCCCTCGTCATTCTTTCGTTAGAACTTGTTTCTGCAGGGTAGCGCGTGGGTATAAGCAAAAGGTAACGTGTTCCTAGTCTTCCCACGGCCTTGCTCGACGGTCGTTGCCCATACATCACCCCTCAGGGCCTGCGCGCCGATCAGACTCACAGCCTCCCGCGATTACACACAACCCAAATCATGGACGGATATGGCGACAATAGTTCTGTCCAGTATCGCGAGGTGCAAGACCCGACGGCGACGGACTTCTTTACCCCGCACGCAGATGTACGCACATCAGATTGGATGCTCGCGAGGAACCTAGAGAGACCCGTCGATTATTCTGGGCCGACGTTCCCCTCGGAAGGATTCAATTGTTACATACCACCTGGTAACAATCCAGTCGAAAGCCATTTTCCGCCGCCTCAAGCATCGCACGGTGCTTCCACTGCTCTGCCTGATCTCTCCCACATACGATCAGCCCGCTTGTACGGACCTAATTCGCTGCCAAGCTTACCTGAGTCCTTCCCAGGGCCACAACAGAGTTCTATCCACCCAACGAGGACAGAAGAGCATCCGTCACGACCACGAAACCGAAACAGCAAGAAGCATGTCCACAAAGATGAAGAGTGGAATCAACACATTCCCACGATACGCTGGCTGTACGTGGATAAGAACCTTTCTCTTGAAGAAACGATGTCAGTGATGGCCAAGGATCACGATTTCCATGCATCGTAAGTAGCCACCACAAGACACGCGTATCTGATTTGTAGCTTAGCGTGTTTTAGGCAGAGGACATACAAGAAGAAACTTGACGAAAGAGGCGTTTGGAAAAATCTTCCTTCGTCCGTTGCGCACTTTATCGTCGAGAAAAAGAGACAAAGAGAAGGGAAACAGACAGACTTCGTTCTGTATGGCAATACAGTAAGCCTAGAGAAGGTTGAAGAGGCCGTGAAAAGGAGTAGAATTGGCGCACCGACAAGACCAAACGGAGGTAAGACGATAGCTGCCCTGTGGTAGGTTCACTCTAACGATTCCAGTACCAATACAAACACCAACTGGACTGGAGTACTCCACCCCACGACAGTTGGCACCTATGCCTACACCCCCAATCGCGGCATCAACACTTGACCAGTGCTGGACACCTTTGTTGGAACCATCTACCCCGTTCCCAAGCTACCTTCCACTAATGTGGCGGGGATACCGTGCTGAAGATATCGTGAATCTGATTGAACAGGGTGAGGAATACGAACGGTCGCACGATGTAACGATGGCAGAATCAAAGTATCGGGAAGCGCTCTCAGCATACGAACATTTGTTATCACCGACTCACCATCGCACACTCGAGATATCATATCGTCTAGCGGAACTTTTTGCGAGCCAGAAACTGATGCAAAAGGCCGACGAAGTCCTCGATCGGATGAATCGTAAAATAGTTGGCCAGTGGGGACTCTCCCATCAAACGTCAAACGCACATTTTCTGCGCATCAGTAACATGTATAGAGAGTGGGGGCGACATGAAGATGCTGAAATTCTGATTCAACGTCTGGTAGAAACACTGGCCCATTCTTCATCCGCGGCTCCGGTCGCCTCAGTGCCGGTAGCTCCAGTACCATCTATCAGGAGTCACCTCGGCAGCGGCCGTACCTTAACAAGTACTATGAGCACTACCCGTTCAACTATCGATCTGGAACTGAAGCTTTACGAAGCGCAAATGACTAAGATGTCGACAGCTGACGGCTTGATGATGTTGAAGCCCCAAATCCTGTCGACTATGGAGAACTGCAAGAAAGACTTAACAAAGCTCCACATCCAGCTACTCAAGGCCGCAGCCCTCCTGATAGAGCTGAGCGATTCGATGAGTGAGGGAACGGAAACCGAAATAACGTCGTTACAGAGGGATTCATTGGAGAAGCATTCAGAATCTGCTTGTCTCACTGTACTCCAGGAACGAGAAGGAACTCTCGACCTCTGCACCGTAGGACAAATTGTTGCTGTAGTGGATAAACACCTCGGACTGCGATACAATCGTGGCACCTTGACGGTCGAGCGGATACTTGAACTTCTATGCACACGGGTGGACGAAGACTTCACGACCAAACCCTTGGATCTCGTCATGACATATGTGCACATTACCCACATGTATGCATCAAGAGATAAGAACGACGAGATGAAGGGATGGTTCGAAAGCACGTTGTCTCGATCAATAGCTTTGTTGTGCGGCAGGTGTACGTTGGAAAAGAGCCTTGAGTCCGTACTTGATGCTGGAAATGCGACTGATGTCATCAATCGTATGAAGGAGACAGTGGAAGAACTGGTCATGATCAATCCCCTGCTTTCAAGCTCTCGATAACGCTATTGCACGCCCAATGTATACGCACCCATACTCCTAGGAGCTTGAGGGATTGACGAGATTGGGGTTGTGCCAAGGATCGGAACTGTTTTGCAAGACCTTATCAGATGAAGTTGCGAGCCGCCAACTTAATACCAATCCAAAAGTATTCAGGCTCATCAGCGATTGAATATACATTGTCATGTGGATTATGTTGTGCGCTAGGAAATAAATATCGTCCACACAAAGACTATATATCAGCGGCCGGTGAAGAAGTTCGCTTACGCTTCCGAGAGCTCGATGTGGTACAAGCATTGAAGTCGCCTTGAGCTTCTTCTGCTTCCTCTCTATCCGCCTCCTCCATATCCTGCTTAAAGTCTTGCAATGATTGAATTGCCTTGCGCATATGGCATACGTTGATATCAACACCCTCGTCAGTGGCCACAGCGTGTGCCATACGGACGGCATTTTTGATCATGCGACCATCGAACTCATAGGCTGAGATCTCTTCGAGAATGGTGTCATTCAGGAATTCATCCGCCTTGTCCCCTGTAGACTGACGAACAAAAGTCTGCCATATTTGCCTACGTGTATCGACCGAGAGGGGGTTGTACTTGATGCCCAAGTGTATGCGGGACCGGAATGCCGTATCGAGAGAGGTTACACGATTCGTAGTAAGTATGAGTACACCATTGTAGTACTCCAGCGCGCGTAGAAAGACTATTCTCACACTATTAGCTCAGATGAGAGTTGGGTGCTCTATCTAGACTTACCAGCAACTACCGCATTTCGTTCCACTTCGGCATATGTTCTTCTTGTGAGGATGACGTCGGCCTCATCGATGAGAAGTACGGCATCCCAATGAGCGGCAAGGTCAAACACGTCGTTGAGTTTTCTCTCCGTTACCGAAACCTTCTCCGCGAATTCCGCCGCCGTCACAGAATATAAAGGCTTCTTGGCGTGTTCCGCCACGCTCTCTGCAACGCGTTTTAGCTGGGAATATGTACATCCGCATAGGCCTTACCGGCTGTTAGTGTCTTGCCGACACCGGGTGTTCCGTGGAGAAGCAGCGTCATGCCTTTGCCTTTTCCCTCAATTATATCGTCGAAACCCAGACTCCCATTCTTATGCGCAGTCACTAGAGATCGTATCATGTCTTTCTGTGGTTTTGGTAGAACCAGCTTACCAAAAGCATGCTGGTTGTAACGCACAGTTTGGCAGTAATCAATATCGAACTTGGCCCAACTCTTGCGAGCTAGTGAGAACCCTAGTAGTACACCACTTGCGGTAAGCATATCCTTCTCTGGAATATCGTTCTCATCTAATTCTCCGATGAGATACTGAGGGCGATCGTTTCTCAGATGTCGAACGTAGTCTGGGCACGACTTGGCGAATTTGTTGCTGTCAACAATGACTCTTCCAGTGATCTATCATATTCAGCAGGATGACATCTGACTGCTTGCTGCTTTGAAGGCTTACCGAGCGGGTCATAGGGAGAACCGGATCGCCGTCCACATCTCGCTCGAGATTTATCACATCAGCGAGGCCGTCATAGTCGCAGTGATGAATCCCGGTCGACAGAAGGATGAACCGTTCTCCTCTAATCTTGGCTTCGCTCAAGATGTGCTCCCGTTGAGCCTTTCTCAGCCATCTCAGCGGAAGAACCGGAAGGTCCAGAAGAGGTGTGAATCCATAGCACGCCCTCTTCAAGATAACTTCATGTGTGTCGAGAAAGCCAAAATGATCTCCATTACAGTACAATGAGCGCAGCCTGAAGTCGAGGTAAGGGCAGTGAAATAACGAATCGACGTATTCCGTTTTCTCTACCTGGTAGACGTAGTGCTTGTTGTGGTTCTCCACTGCAACAAGATCTCCGGGGCAGAACGCCATCCATAGGTCTTCAAAGTCCAGAACTGACTCGCCCTCGGGGTCTTCTAAGTTTTCCTCGACGTTTTCGCGAAAAGTTTGGATGCTGTGGCCTAAGCTATGGTAAAGATGTTCCAAAACAAGGTTGACATGACGAGCTGCTTCTTCGTCCTTGAGTGCTTCGCCATACTCGCGTAGTTCTCGGTGATAGAAATACACGCACTGCAGAAAGTCTCGCATGACCAGAGTCTCAGAAGTCAAGTTCAATCCAGGATAGTCCGAAGGGATCACTTTCTTTAGTGCGTTCTTGATGTGCACGGATCGAATTGCCGTTTCCGTGTATTCCAAGATGTTTTTCTTGTCGTAGAACTTCGTGACTTTGAGCGCAGCATAAGCTAAGCCACTCTTTCTCGGTGCATCAAAATATCGTTTTGTCGCAGTGTTCAGGAAGGTACGGTCACCTGTGGCTGTGTAACGCGCGTCGCAACACGATACTTCGCATTGGGACCCAGCGGCGACATTGTTGTCCTTGTTACCGTCGTTCCAGGGATTGGAAGGGTTCCTGAATATTTCTGTCCCCATGTCTCAAAGTACGGCATCAAGTGTTGGAATGCAAAGCTGCTTGAGAGTGATCGGGTGACAACGCGTGAGATTAATCAGCTTACAAGAGAGAGAGAACGGTCGCCGCTCGTTTTTCTCGTGGCGGTACGCACTAATGCACAGCTGTTTGTATTCCCAGAACTTCTGCGCATTTACTTGCAGCTAGTTCCGCCTTGCCGATATCAGTAACTCAGTAATGAGGCGAAATGTGTCTCTAAAGCGACTGCGACTAATTGTACCAATGCTTGCCGCCTCCAATCGAGGGCCACAGTATACCAGCCTTGTCTGGGGGATGTCGCTCGTATTCGCGCAAACAACTCAATCAAGATTCACCGGTAAATTGCACAAATGAAAACAACGGGTATCTAGGTAAGTTTTGGACCGGTCAAGTGGAGGCGGGCTGGCGCCACCGCCAACGCGCCCTCAACAGATGCAAAGTGATGAGAGGTCCTTCTGCATTCCGAGCAACGTAAACCAATGAATTCGTGAGGCAGATTCGAAAACAGCGGCTAGGCAGACTCCGATAAGATACAGGGCAAAAGGGCAAAATCCCATCGAGTATCAAGGCAGACTTGCTAAGCCATAGCTATGCCAATATTCAATTTAATTGGCAAGTCACTCGGAAAAACTCGACAAGCGCGAAGCAGCCGAAGCAGCGTGACCACTAGTGAAGCTGTGATGGACCTGGCAGCAAGGTGATTGCAGACGTGAAACAAGCACAGAACAGCGGTGAGTATATGATCGGTCAAGCATGCGATGCAGGAAGCGAAGTCATGACCGCATAGACGATCGTAAACCTGGATTGGAAGTCGGCGTGAGCGGGCTTTGTACCCCGAAATTTGAGATGCTCAAATGATCATGATATCGAAATGAAACCTGAAGCGATGTGAGGAGTGCCGATGGAGTTCAGATGGCCAAAAGAATATGGTTCCAAAGGAAAGAGGTTCCATTGCTCCATGTATTCCCGTGTGAATGCCATCCTTACTCGGGCGCTCAGGTCAATGCCAAGGAGCATTACGGCCTATGGCAGTCGAGAGCAAGAAGCACAGCGTCCTAGACTAGTGCGATCTGCTTCGAGGTCGGACAGGTCTGCGCCTCCTATCCGTCGATGGGCAGCACCTGCGCCTTTTGAAACTTTGTCTCTAGATGCTTGATGTAATACAACAGTGACCAGAAGATATCATCGACGACCTCGATATAGCCACAAGACGTCTTTCTAAGCTTACACTCCTAGGTAAGCCAAAGAAGACTGCATAGTTGATTCAAGGCAAGGGGCCAACCTCGGGTTCGACGAGCTGACGACGGTTGACGCAGGTGTCCCTAAGAATATGGCAGCAGAGCCTAGGAATGTGTCCGGAGGGACAGGATGGTCGAAAGGGGACATCGTCGAGCTGGTAGCTCTGATCATAGGCATTCCAGCCGCCATAGGAGCGATCGTCATGCTAGCGACATACTACAGGCGCAGAAATCAGCAAAGGAGAGGTGAGACACTTTTTCCTCAAACAGTGAGAGGCGAGGGATCCAGAAGCGACTTCTCAGTCACACACACACAGTGTATCTCCTATCTTTGTCTTGTGACTCATGCCGTGCTTCAAGGCAGGGACCAGTGGAGACACTGCTATGCCCAAACAGCGTCGGCAATAGGCAGTTGTACAGGTCTAGCTGCACCGTCATCTCCAAGTGGCGAACGGTGTCTGCTAACCTGTGGCCGGGATTGAAGGCGAAAAGCGGTAGCGGTGTGGGTCGATTAGGCTGACAACTACCTACAGACCACGTTCGTGGAGAAGCAGCTGGCAGTAGTGATGCGAGTCTGTTTGAAGGTGAAGATAAAGTATGGAGGATGTTTCCTGTGACGAAACTGACATGTAGTCAGATGCAATTCGCATACCTGCGCCGACAGTGGGTGTTGCAAATATAGCGTTCCCTCGACCGATATTCCATTCGGGGGTAGGACGGGGACGTATGACTTGGCCTTTGACCAGTCTTTCGCGGAAGAAGGCGAGGAGAGGTGATTCGTTCGAGGCCTATGGAGGTATTGTAACCGCACACACTTCGGCATCAGGCATTCTGCCTGGTAGAGGAGGGGCTGAGTTGCATCAGACAGGGACCGAGTTCCGTGATGAGGTCGACGCGGTCATGGAGCAGGAGCGGCGAGACTGGCTTGAGGAACTTGCGTGATAGGGGACGTGTACTCAGGATGAACCTCAGGTGCTGCCATCGCTAGGCTACAGCGTAAAGAGGGGTCGTCGTAAAGGTAGAAGGTAGAAGGTAGAAGGTGGAAGGTGGAAGGTGGTACGCGCAGACGATTGAAGGAATGGTGTAGGCGTAATCAATGTGTTATCGTGTTGCTGTTATAAAACGGAGGTAGTCATGTCCCCGAACAAGACATGACAACGTATTGCAGGAGTAGTTGTGATAAGAAAGGATGAAGAGTGAGAGCGAGAGTTTCGGTCAGAACAACCCATGGCAACCGAGTATGATTAGAGTGTGCTGCGTGCCCTGCGCCCATTTCGCTGCCCAGGTGTATTTCTAAAGTAGCGCTAGTGATCGAACGACGCTAGCCATTGCCCTTTTGCGGGCACCCGCACCGCCCTTTTGTCTGACCAATGCTCGTCGTCCCAAGCGCCCTCTATACGTCTTGGCGGACACAGGCGTCCTCTACAAGGGCACAAGGGTCGCCGGGAGATGCTGCTAGATTGCATGTGCACTTTTGTCATTCGTTTTCTGCCGCATGCACTTTCGTGACCCACCTTTTAGCCCGTGTCAGCGCCTTCGCCACCCAATCATGTGGTCTACTCGTCACTTCTGACGCACGTTGGCGACCCGCCGCCAGATCGCCTGCAGCCTGCACGCACGCACGCACGCTGCGCTGCAGACTGCACTTTCACTGCACTTTCACTGCACTGTTGGAGGGCTGGCTTTGTGCGTCACTCAACACAACCACCCAATAGCATACGGCTGTGGCAATTATTGGAAATGCTTATTGGATGCGACTTGACAAACAAGGCGACTTCCGGGCTGGCATTACTTCCAGAAGACAAAGGTGCCCTGGAAGTGCGCCGTACGCAGCTTGTATGCCCACCAGCTGAGGCCTCACGACCAAGGCAGGCAGTAGGGCGTTACCAGTGCCCAATTCACTGCTGCCACGCTATCGCTTTCCTTTCATCTGGAATTGGGATGCAGTTTAGATTATGATGCATCCGTACCGTGGCTCATTATGTTCCTTGCGACAACAGATGAGCAACGTTTTAGTCAGGGCGAAGATGGGGTGGGGCCTGTGAAGGTAAACTCAGAGCCGCGTCAAGACTTCGTTGGGTACCAAATCAGTACGATTCCACCTTGCCTTCGCCAGCGAATGTTCCCCTACCCTCCTGATCACTCTATCAACTCGATTGAAGTGTATGCAGTGAGACCGATCTGGTCATCATCCTGAGGAATGTGCTGCGGCAGGGACGCGCGAACACAACGCTGTTGAGTAACACTGTATATCTCCGCGATGGACAAATGATTACCTAGGTACCGGGAACTCTCGTCATGAGCTAAGACTATGGCGAAGTGGAACATGGAATGTTGCATCAAGCCCTACTGTTTAAGAAGGCTGCTCTTGTACTCCAGGCCAAGAGTCAGCGATACCACAACAGCTGCAGGATGAGGTATTGTAAGTAGAGACTGATATCTGCGGCTTGCCCCCAATCGTCCAGTCTCCGCATCCAGAGACTTATGACAATAGCCCTGCCCTTAGCTGAGTCGAAAGACGATTTGTATCTTCAACGCCACACAAGCGGGAAATCCGACTTCTCGGGCTACTTACGCTAGTGTCCGCCTAGCTTGATCAAGCCCTGGTGTCGCACGTTGTCTTTTAAGCACGTGCTACTTTCCCAGGTGGCATATAGCTGTAAATAGGCCTTTTCACGATTGATCAATGCTGCTTACGCCTCAACTCTAGGCATCCATGGATGCTACAGTCCGTGCCCAACATGTAGCCGTCTTTATGCGTCTTCATCAAGCTTCTTGACCAATATGCAGTTCTCTTACATTCAGTTCTGCGTCAAAGATTGCGTGACAGAAAACACTGAACCATCGCGTAGGCTAGGCAAACAGCTCGCAGCAAAAGAGATATAAGCATCTGAGCAGGCGGACCGTAAGATCGTACAGCTCTCTACTAAAGACCTCTCATTCCACATTTTCTTCGCATTGCCAACGTTGATTTCTCGGTTGAATTGAGTGTTGCTCTCCTGGAACACCCGTAGCGACCTTCGCGAGGAGGCTACTTTGCGTAGCCTTGACAGCGGTGAACGATTACTATTTAAAGGACCGACTACGGGGTTTGCGTCAGCACGAGCGGCGCTTCTGTTTACCCGTAATTTCCCATGTACAATAAGCCGCCAGAGCTAGATATACCTTGCCTGTTGACCCCGTTTCTGAGAGCACGCGTCTTGGTTTTGGCCCTCGCAATCGCTACAATGCGCCCTCTATCCCTCATCTCACTCCTTTGCCCTATCGTACTCGCAGCGAGCTCTGGCTGTAGAACTCGCTTGCCCTCGGGGCTCACACCGGGCAAATCTACTACCAATGTCACTTTGTCTTCGAAATCGGTGATCGGCAAGACAACCGAGCGCCAATACATCTTACACCTGCCATCCAAGTACAAGGCCTCGAATGATGAAGCGTTGCCTCTCGTAATTGCGTTCCATGGTCAACAACAACCCGCAAGAAGCATGGAGGTCATCAGCGAGCTGTCCAATCCTGACTTCAACCCAAACACCATCGTGGTGTATCCGGAGGGCATGAACGTTCAAGCACCTGGCGTAAGTCTCGATCAGAGCTAGGATTGGGGGATCTTGCAACACACCAAGGCTGACTTTAACGCGTAGGTGCAATGGCTAGGCGACCCGTTGGCCCCAACTTCCTCTGTGATCGATGATCGAATCTTTGTCACCGAACTTCTTGCACACCTGACATCGACCTTATGCATCGATGAGAGCCGCGTTTACGCCGCAGGCCTATCTAACGGTGGCGGATTGACTGGACTTCTTATGTGCGATGCGGAACTCAACAAGAAGTTCGCTGCATTCGCAACCGTGGCGGGCGCGTTCTATCCTGATTCAAGCTTGACAGAACCTCTTTTTGAGAAAGAATGCATTCCGAACTTACAGGATAGGGTACTCCCTTACATGAACCTGCACGGGCTGAACGATAGTGTAGTCCCCTACGACGGCAGCAGCCCAACCCCACCACCTTTCATCCCAGTACTGAGTTGGGTTGAGAGCTGGGCGAAGCGTGACAATTGCGCGAGCAACCCCTCAACGAAGCAACTGGAAAACGGAAGCG
>Ga0265798_10000913_pt1 | contig 47207 bp, 47 predicted proteins | sample P3T30metagenome_FD_192430 | JGI IMG/M metagenome (GOLD analysis project Ga0265798, IMG submission 192430) | Plant litter microbial communities from East Loma Ridge, Irvine, California - P3 T30 | ecosystem: Environmental > Terrestrial > Plant litter > Unclassified | place: USA: California...
ACTCCAAAAACAAGCTCTTGACTCTTTGCGGACCTGCTAGTTGGTGGGGCCCAGCAATGCCAGCTTGGCGATGGTGAGTTCATCAGCATACTGCCATATGTGCATGGCTCGATGCCACGTAAGAAATTGTCGCTTGGCTACGATGATCGTCATCTTCCCGAGATTGCCTTGCTTTAAAAAAAAAGAGCGCGAAGCTGTAAATCATATTCCTGATTTCTCCTGATAGATCGAGAAACGTCTTTCGAGAGCTACCGTGGTTGGACTCGCTAGCGAACATGCGGTCTTGACGCTGTCTCAGCAAAGCTAGTAGTGCAATATCGGAACTGTAGAATGAATCTTCCTCTGGGATGGGCAGTTCCCAGCCATCGTTAAGCTCTTCTTCCAGAACATTGCGCGATTTCCATCTCTAATAGCTGTCAAGGTCGCGCTCGTCAGATTCTTGAAGTGCCCTGACATAATCTGCTTTCTTGCGGCGCCCGCGTAGCTCAAGTCCACGGCGGCGCATCTCTTCTTTGAGGTCAGTGGGTGTCTTCGTACGATAGGCAGGTGGTTCATCAGAGATGAGCTCATCGCGGATGTCTTCGCTGATGGGCATTTCCGTGGGCCCGAACGTGGTTGTGGTGCGAGACTGCTTGAATGGCAGCGGGGTGAAATACTTTAGAAGGCTTGAGTAAATGCTTGCGAGCAAACGTTGCGGCAACCGTTGAGGACTTAATGACTAGGCGGGACGAGTAGTCTGCAGATTTGCATAGTAAATAGAAAAATGGACGACTGCAAGCCTTTGATATTTCAGCATTGCGCTTGCTCCAATATCAGCAATTGTCCACAAACGACATGTGGCGAATGGAATTGAAGCCATGGACCTGCAGTCTGATCGGTGGTCAGCTGTTCTTGCCGTCTAAGTTGTGATCTTGCGACTTCATGTCCGAGATGGTTCTCAATCGTGATGCAGTAGACAAGAAAAGGAGACCACCCAACCGCAACTTCCTCGCTCAGTAAGCCGCCCACCACTAGCCTGCCCCACTCCCTCATCCCACCCCACCAACGCAGCCTCAAACTTGGAACAATGCAACAACGAAAATGATTATCACAGAGACACACAAAGATGTACCGACGAAGGCGGGTGGCGACATGAGTACGTAGTCGAAAGATGTATTAGTGAGACGTGGCTGAAAGCTGATCGACGTTTCCTAGGGATCTTCCTCTTCCACCCGAGCATCCCGAACTACCCAAAAGCCAAGTTTCCGGGCGTTGTCGTGTTCAGTGAGATTTACCAAGGTATGTAGTATTCATGAATCACTTTCAAGAGCTTTGACCGTAACGTCATCTTTTATGTCTCTTTGATTTTTTTCCATCTCATAGTGTGTTATCACACTCCGTTTTCGTTCTCTCACTTGGTCATCATCCTCTCAATATTGTAGAAAAATATTCGTCTTTGAGCACTCAGATGAAACTCCAGACGCTCACATGATCCTCAGTCACCGGCCCCGTCGCCCGTTTCGCCCGACAAATCGCATCTCAAGGCTACATCGTCGCAGCCCCGTCTTCCTACCATGAATTCACTGGCCCCGAAGCACTCGCGTATGACGGCCCGGGAACCGACAAGGGTAACGAGTGGAAGATCACCAAGACGGTCGAAGCCTACGACGAGGATGCTACGCTGAGTATTGATGCTTTGCTCGCGATGGACACGTGCAATGGACGAGTTGGAGCTACGGGTATGATCTATTCCTTCCCATATAGACACCAAATCTATCCAAATCTAAGTGATACTAACATGTTTCCAGGCATGTGTCTCGGCGGCCATCTCGCCTACCGCTGCGCCCTGGACCCACGCATCTCTTCCGCCATCTGCTACTTCGCTACCGACATCCACAGCAGCACGCTGGGCGCCGGCAAGAACGACGACAGCATCAAGCGCGCCAAAGACATCAAGGGCGAACTGGTCATGATCTTTGGCAAACTGGACAACCACGTGCCACCGGAGGGACGTGACCTGATCCGCAAGACGCTTCATGAGGCGGGCGTGACTTTCAGTTTCTACGAGCCGGCGTGGGCGCAGCATGCGTTTATCAGGGACGAGCTGAGTAAGGGTCGGTATGATGCAGCCTTGAGTGGGATATGTTTCGAGATGCTGAAGGAGCTGTTCAATCGCACTCTGAGGAGTGATTTGGGTCCACGATCTGGTGAAAATCTGAAGGTTGAAAACATCTGTTGAAGGACGGAAAGTTGCTGGCTTCAATTTACCTCTTGTATGTATTCGATGTGTGCTGCTTCATGCACAAGATATGTACGCCTCAAATGCAATGTACACACAAGAACCATCGCTTCCAAAACTCCATTCCATGCCATGTCCATCATCTGTCTCCCAGTTCCCCCTCTTTTTACTGCATACACGCCCCACAACTCGCCGTCATCCCCACCCGAACCGGCGGCCTACTATCCACCCTCCCAACATCCCTTTTTCCTCCATCTCCACCGCTCCCTCCACTTCCCGGCCCCCGAACTCCCCGCCCATGCATGCCCGCCTGATAACTATCCGGCTCGACAACATGCGCAGGTCGGTAGAACGAGTCTGCGCCGGGCGCGCGGTACGGCGAGCCACGTGCGGCGGCCCATGTATCGAGTGAGAAGAGCGTCGTGAAGTAGAGCGCGAAGAAGGTGAAGAGGGAGTTGGTGGAGCGGGAGACGAGGGACTTCCTGGTGGTGGGGTTAGTAATGTGTGAAGTACGTAAGGGGGGTTTATGAATACGTACTTTTGGGCGTCCATTGTTGGGGGACAAAGTTGTGATTCGGGGTTTGGGTTGAGGTTTGCAGTGGAGTATGTGAGAAGAGAAGAGGGAGGATTTGGTGAGTCCAGTTCGCTGTGACTGCGCCGCGGTGATGGTTGCCTGACACGGATCAGCGACAGGGATATGGGTCTTTCCGCGTTGGCGCTAATGCAGGGCCTAAACTGTCAACGTTCGAACGAACTTTTCGAGCCTCGTCCAGACGCATTAAATTGACAGCAGTACTCCGCAGCGTGCACGAACGGTCTCATTCTTACGCGACTGTATCGAAAGGAAGCGCAGATTTGGTATCATTTGGGAAAGAGCAAGGACGAAGCAGGACGGCGCCATGGTGAAAGACAACGACACCATCGTGGTCAACACGAATCTGCGGTCGAGGAAGGGTGCCGTTGACGAGCCGGTGGTGCAAGGCAAGGTGAGTTGCGAAACTACTGCTTAGATTCGAAAGTGGTGGACTGGTTGAAAGCTCGATGAGAGCGAGAATCCCATTCAACTTCATCTTAACACGTGAGGTGGATATCTTTTGAGCTTTCAACGTACGACATTCTACAAGAACAAAATTACTTTTTACATCAAATTCGCACAAAGACGAACACCCACTAACGATTCTTCAGAAGCGCAAAGCCTCATCCGTTGTCATCCACCAAAACGGCCAAGAGCAAAACACATCCAGTCCATCCAAGAAGCCCCGTACCACGGACCAACCCATCGAAGACGCCGACATCGACACCTCACGCCCAACCGCCGTCTTCAAGCCCACCAAAGGCCGCGACTGGACCGTCAGCATCGCCCTCCCAGGCTCCTGGCTCAACAACGCCAAAAAGCCCGACCACAAGACCCTCCAAGTAGGCCGCATCGCGCGCGCCGCCGCCGTCTTCTGTGTCGACGAAATCGTAGTTTTCGACGACGACCCACAGCAAATCGACACCAACGTCGTCGCGCCAAAATATCTCGGCAAGAAAAGTAAATCCAAATCCAAGCAGGAAATCCTCGACTCCATCCTCGAAGAAGACGAGCCGTGGCAGAACCCAGATCAGTTCTTGTATCATGTCCTTAGCTATGCTGAATGCCCGCCTCATTTGCGCATGACGCTGTTCCCCAAACACGCGAATCTGAGTCAGGCTGGTATGCTACCCAGCATGGACATGCCGCACCACCTCAAGTCCCACGAATGGTGCCAGTACCGCGAAGGCTCCGTGCTAGGCCCCGCACCCTCACCCCCGCCTGCACCAAAAGTCCCAGTAAAAACAAAGGGCAAGTCAACCCCATCACCCACGCAGTACGCATACATCGAAGTCGGCCTCCCCTCCCCCATCCGCGTCCCCATCCCGCCATCCGCCCCTGTCGAATCCGGCATGCGCACAACCGTACGCTTCGAATCTGTATCCGCGCCGCCAAATTGGCCCCACCTTTCGCAGCAGCAATGCGAAGACCTGGAGGCGACGGCATGCAGCAATGCGCTTCCCCGCGAAGAAGGCGGGTATTACTGGGGCTACACTGTGCGCCGCGCGACATCTCTATCCGCTGTTATCTCAGAATCCGAGTACGAGGGCGGATACGATGTCACGATGGGTACATCCGAGCGCGGCGCACCCATTCAATCCATCCTCCCTACAAGCACGACATACAACGCCGAGCACAAAGACGCCCTATCCTCTGACTTCCAGCACCTGCTCCTCGTGTTCGGCGGCGTAGCAGGCTTGGAGCCAGCGGTCGCGAACGACCCCGAGCTCGTGAAGATGGGGCTCGGCAAGGGCAGTGCGAGGGACTTGTTTGATGCGTGGGTTAATCTTGTGCCGGGGCAGGGGAGTCGGACGATTAGGACGGAGGAGGCGGTGGAGTTTGGGCTGTGTGCTGTTGAGCCGTGGGTTAGGGGGAGGGGAGGGGAGTGACGGGTTAGTGAGGGTTGGGAGGGTGTGAGGTATGAATGTTGGGAGGGTACTGCGGTGCGAATGCATAGTGCGTTTGAGTGATTCCAGAGGGCATGTCGTGGCTGTAAGCGTGGAGATGATGGCACTGAAAGTAATCACGGTCGCTCAGTATCAAGCATCGTACGCGTTGTCACGGTTCCCGCAGTACGCATAGCAGACGCGATTGCAGAATTCGTGATCTTTATTCATCATTTGTAAAATGACATCTACCCACACAACTATGCACCCCTCCGCACGTTCGTGCTCATAAGAGTGATCTTCTTCCCCTTCTTCTTCTTCCCGCCCCCAGCCACCTTCTTCGGCGCTTCCTCATCGCCCAGCGACATAGCCTGTACTTGCGCAACAACATCGTCCTCATGAAGTAGATCTTTTTCCCACCCTTGGAGCCAACCGTCATCAGCATCATGATCTGATTGTTGAGGACCAAGTGACGGCGACGTGGAGGCAATAGCCGCTGTGCCCCATACTGTGCGTGGCGCTGACGGACTTGTCGATGGTGATGCGAGGGATGCGAAGCCCTCGCCTCGGCGTGTCGGCCATGGTGGCGATGTCGATGTTGTGTCAGCATCAACGAGAGTATCTGATGCACTCCCAGCTGCTAGGGGTAAAAAGTCATCTGCAGAAAACCTGTCCGAAATACTCGGTCGTTTCCGCCTGCCTGACGCGAATTCAGCATACTCTGCCTTTTCCGCACGTTGTCTTGCTTTCTCTTCCCTCGTCTCCTTCTCCGTATGTCGTTTCCGCCTCTTCTCGATCTCTGGCTTGAACTTTTCGAGGATGTCGGGGGATACGGTGTCGGTCCAGTCGCATTCTAAGAAGCCGACTTCACATCCGTAGGGAAGATGTGCGAGATACTTGGTGCGTTTTCGCAAATCGTCGTCGACTACATGCCCGGTCGAAACGTGCTCGACACGTGGGAGTATGGTAGCTGGGAACGAAGCGAAGTTGCCGAACGCGGCTTTGAGGATGCGTATGTCGAGCGGTGATAGGTAGTAGTGGAAAAGTGCTTGGTAGAAGAAGTACTCGGATGGCGTATTATGGCTTTCGTGTTGTTGTCGATGGCGGATTTCGGCAAGTGTAGCTGGTATGCTCGTCCTTGAAGAATGCGAAGAGGTTGACATTGTGCGCTGTCTCCCGTCGCCATTCGAAACTGAAGGCTGATTTCCATCACCAGTAGGATTGGCAACCACCGGCATGTTTTCTGGAGAGAAGTTTTGGCCAGACTTTGACGCATTCAACGTGGTGTACATCTCCGGAATGGTGTTTAGGTCCTCGTTGAATACAATGGGCGCCCTCTTGATTTTGGGCTCTGCAGGTTTTGCAGGCATCTCAGGTGGATTCCCAATACCCTTGATCTTCTCCTTTGCCTCGCGTATGCTGCGAACAGCCTTCCTCATCCACTCAATATTGTCCTCGCCAAACATGACCTCATCTTCCTTCTCTTGCATTTCCAACTTCGCAATCTCCTGATCGTACTGGCCCATCATGTAGTCCTCGCCACCCCGCATCACCCGGGCATAGTCCATGACCTCGGCAGCATGATGCCAGGGAATGTCCTCCTCTTTGCCTAATGCGTCCGCGCCGTCACGCGGCATGGCCAGCGTGCTACCAGCTGGTCTTACTACCAGACGAAGAACAACGTCACCACCTTCCCGCGGTGGCTCGCCCTCCTGACCGACATACCAGCGCACTGGTCTCGTCTCCGTGGTGTAAACTGTGTCGAAGCATAGCGGACACTTCTTCGACCGTGCGCGCTTTTCCGGTGCCTTCCCTTCATCTTCAGAGTGCATGTAGCGAATCAGACATGGTAGGCAGAAAATGTGACCGCACCGGGCCATCCTCGGAGCTACCGGTGTGCCGAGGCAAATCGGACAGGAGGCTTCCTGCGAGAGCTCAGAGGCCAGAATCTGAAGAACATTATTCCAGTCCAGATGGATGTCGGGCTCTGTGCTCTGCGCGCGGTAGTCACCACGAGGGTCGACAATGAAGCGATAGTTCGCATGCACATATCGCGCCTTGTCGACAGCATGGTAGCCAGAACCGAGGCCCCAGGTCGGGTTGCGCCGACTGTTCCTGCCGTAGCCGTGCGAATGGTGATTCTGTGGACGAGGCGGGAGACTGAAGTTCATGAGGTGGGTGATGGACGTCTGGCCCTTGCGGTTGTTGAAGGGACGCATGGCGAGCTGCGGATGTTAGTCAGTACATTACGATATGCAATCTACTGTCGCAACTCACCGACTCGTCGATGGCATCCTCGTCGGTCTGGCGGAAGCGCTTCGAGCCCTTGTGCTGCTTCTTGCCCTGCTGGTTGTTGCGCGGCGTGGGCGATGCTCGGCTAGAGACGCCCGCTCCGAGACTACTACGCTGCTGGTTGAAGAAGTTGACGGTGTTGAGGGCAGGCGCTTGGTTCTGCGCCGGAGAGGCGGGTCCGGAAGAGCCAGTTGCTTTGGACGATGAAGCGACTGGCGGTGGGTTGGTTGACATGGTGCAGCCCAATTAAGGGTGCTTGGAAGCCCGTGCGAGGAATGTAGCGACGCTCGTCGGCGTGAAAGCGATGTGAGGATGTCCAGCTTCTAGTCCACGGATAAGGGAAGAGGCGGACAATGACGCTAAGAACCGGTTCCTCACAGGCAAGAATGGACGGCGAGAGAGGCACGGGAGGAACGAGGGGAAAGGAAAGAGAGGGTCTTGGTGGGTCACGGTTGGTCGGTGTGGTGGTTGTTTCGGTCCCCCAAAGGGTGACTTGGAGGTGGAGTCAGAGTGGCGGCCGGTAGATGACATCGTCTGCGGGACGGTCACGTGTTTGCGGCCACTTGCTACGACGACCTCACGCAATCAACCGCTGCATTAATCCAAGGTGCACATTGTTTGCTTAGACGTCTAGACTCGACTACCGAGCTGTTCAATCCCACTCTCAAAGAATAAAAAGCACATTTCTGCCAGATTTGTCAGGCCGATGCTCATACAAACGCACAGGCCTTTGAGCTCGCGACTCTTCGAAGTCTTTCCATACACATTGATTACCGACACAATCCTCCGCCTCCACCCACCCTCACGCTCTCCTCGCGTCCCCCATCGCGGGCAGTCTCTGCTGCGCTCCATGTCGTGCTGATACAATGACCCCGCGCTGCGCCATCTGCACCTGCCCCGCTACCAGCAGTAGTCCGACTCGCCCGTCCCAGCTGGTGCATCAAGTCGTCGTCGCGCGACCCTCATCCGCACCCCAGCAATAATTTCCACTTCACCACCACCACCATCGCCGCTGCCCGCGCGCCTGCCATCCGCGCCCGCCCAGCACCCGTCGCGCCTTCCGTTGCCTCACACGTTGGCCGCTTGGTCTCTCTGGCCGGCGACTGACTGGAGAGGCAACATCGCCGCCGCGCGCCCATGATGCCAGGCCCTCACGGCGGCCATGGCCCGCCCAACGCCATGCACCACCAGGGACGCAGGCAGGAGCACCACGCGCAGTACTACGCCCATCACATGCCGCCACAGACGCACTCGCCCGTCCATCACAACCCCTACGCCCAGTACCACCACCCGCAGCACTATGCGCCGCCCTACGGCTACCAGCACATGCAGCAGATGCCGCAATGGAACCCTTACCACCAGCCGCCGCCACAGCCGCAGTACGCCATGCCTCCGCGCCAGTTCCAGCCGCACGCCTCGCCCGTGGTAGTCTCTTCGCACCCTCACATAGCCGCCATGCCTCCAGTGAACCGCGCCATGGGCCAAACGCCGCCCATTGTGCATTCACGCACGCCGCCAGTCCAACGCATCCAAACACCCCAGCCAGCGCCCTCGACTCCCTCCGCCCATTCACAGACGCAACTCTCGGCCTCGACTCCCCCAACAAACACAACCATCGACACGCCTCCCCCAGCTGCCGAGAAGTCTGTGCAAGCCGCGCCGCCTTCGCCCACTTCATACAAGCCTTTCTTCCCGCCCCTGCCTTGGCTTTCAGCTCCCGGACCTTTTCCTCCCCGAGCTGGGGGGCGCAAGCGGAGACGACGGGCGCCAGTAGACGCTGACGAAGAAGGCCTAGCTCTCCCATCACGCGAGCAGGCTGTCGAGGAGCCCACGGAGGAGACCGACGAGGTCGAGGAAGGCGAGCAGACTCCCACCGAGGGGCCTGAGGAGTCACTTGCATCGACTGTAGCTGTGCCTTCAGACATTGAAGTCGACACTCCTTCTACTTCTCACCCTCCTTCCGAAGTTGACCTCACACACGTCACAACTCCATCAGCCATGCCTCAACCTGCACAACCCGCGGCCACCACCGCCAAGCACACGCGAAATGCCACCATTCCTGCCATTCCAAACATCCCATTTCGACCGAGGCCATCAAGTCCCGCTTCCACTACACAGAAGTCGGTCAAGTCACCTCCGCCAGCCAAGGCTGAGGCGAATGGGGTAGCACCAGAACAGGAGAAGACGGATGCTGAGGAAACGCCAAAGGCATCTCCACCACAAAAGGCAGCGCCACCCAAATCATGGGCCGAGCTTTTGCGGTCAAAGAATGCTCCCGCTCCCTCTACTTCTACTCAGGCACCTGCAGCGCCCTCCACCAACGGTGTGGTTACTACCAACGGGCCCACTATGCCGACCAGCGACACCTTGGCCGACGTTCTCGCTTCTTTCTCTGTCGAATCGGCGAAGAAGGTCGCTTTTCTTGAGCCCCGTGGCCTTGTAAATACGGGCAACCTCTGTTACATGAATTCGGTATGTATTGAGATTCATATGTAATTATCGTTACTGACAAATCGTAGATTCTCCAAGTACTTTTGTTTTGCGTTCCTTTCTACGATTTCCTGCATCAGGTCTCAGAGCGCGCTGTGCATAGCTTCAAGTCGAAGACCCCTCTGATTGACGCTTTGTGAGTCTCATATGTTCCCGATATATCAATTGTACTAACATCGCATAGAATTCTGTTCATGCGCGACTTCAAGGTCATTGATCGGACCACTTCTGTCGAACAGCTTCGCCTTCGTCTCAAGGACAGCGAGCTGGAGCAGTATGGCGATCCATTGACCCCTGAGTACGTCTACGACGCCATCCGACGCCTACCCCGTTTCGATAACATGAAGCGAGGACAGCAAGAAGACGCCGAGGAGTTCTTAGGTTTCTTACTTGCTGGGCTCCATGACGAGGCCGCCCACATCATCAAGAGCGACAAGCAGAGCCAGGCCACAAACGGTAACACATCGCCAACCAGCGAGCAATCAGGCGCCGTAGACGGTGGTTGGTCAGAGGTTGGCCCCAAGCAGAAGGTGGCCAACACCCAGTCGTCTGGCGCCATCGAGTTCGAGACGCCTGTCACAAAGATATTTGGCGGAAAGCTACGTTCCGAATACAAGAAGCCGAGCGAGAAGGCGTCCGTCACACTCGAGCCGTACCAGCCACTGCAGCTCGACATCGGCGAGCCGAACATCAACAACATCACAGACGCGTTGAAGAACCTTACGCGTCTGGAGACTCTTGATGGCGCCGCTCGAGGTGCTCGCGCCTCCACGAAGCAGGTGCACATTGAGACTCTGCCGCCAGTCCTGATCCTCCATCTGAAGCGGTTCCACTATGACGCACACGGTCCGCAGAAGATCTGGAAGAAGATTGGCTACCCTCTGGAGTTGGAGATCCCGAAGGAGGTGTTCCCACCACACAAGCGCGGCAGCTACATGACGCATGGATCATTTCCCAAGTATCGGCTGATCTCTGTCGTCTACCATCACGGCAAGAACGCGAGCGGAGGTCATTACACTGTCGACCTTCGCCGCCAAGAAGACAAGGAATGGATCCGCATGGACGACACTATCCTGCGCCGTATCCGTGCAGAAGACGTTGCAGAGGGAGGCGCTGAGGAAGACCCAAAGGTCCTTGCTGCCGCACTCGAGCAGCACAAGAGCGATGCTGGCAAGAACAAGAACTTCTTCACCCAGATCGACATGGAGGAGGAAGAAGCAGACAAGGGAGCGTGGAGCCAGGTGAACGGCACCGAAAAGAAGGAGAACACGAAGAAGTGGAGCGGAGTCGTCAACGGCACTGCAACACCCAACTCGGCGGGTAAGCGTACACCACTGCCCAAGGAGAACGTACGCGACAACAAAGTGGCGTACATCCTCTTCTACCAGCGCATCGACACCTGAAAAGGTTCGCCGGGGCGGAGTATGACCAAGGACATAAAGCGCGGCTCGCTAGGCATGACACGACACAAAAGTTTATCTAAAAGCATTTGCGTGGGACATAATGTAGCATAGACCGCATCGCGGACGGTGTTATATAGGTGGCATCAGGGGATGTTGCTACAAGAGATGGAGGGACTTGAGGTTGTGGATGATACCCTTGACAGACATGGTGGAGTCTGGGATAGGTATGATTCAATGACGACGATACAAAGCTTTAATTGTGCGTGTTTTCTTTTGTGATGTTTGTGATGTGCATCAACATGAAGTACTAACATGCGTTGTGGCGACATATTCGACCCGGTATACTACCTCCTGGAGTGTACGCGCCAGCATTGAAAGACTTTCTAAAAGTCCTTTTCGCACAACAAAGCTGGTATGACGCCTATTGTGCCTAATGTAGCCACCAGTGCCTGCTTTTGTGTAGCAGATACCCAGGTAGTCTCACTCGTACGCTCCGAGTGTCCCATCTACCCAAGTACACTCTGAGATTCCAACATCATTCGACAGGAATTGACTGCTCTGTCACAAAGCGTCTTAGTTGTGACTACCTACACAGCCGTAGACGTCGAACTCAACGCCGTCTCCACCCTCCTCACTCTCCCCATACTATCCCCACTCCCCTCACTCCCACTCTTACTCTCCACCTCAACCTCATGCTCCACCATAATCTCGCCCCCATCTACACCTACACCCCCACGCTCCAACACCGTCAACACCGGATGTTCTTTCCTTCTCACGCTCAGCACGCCCAGCATTTCCCCTCTACGTGTGATTGGTACATCTTCTGTGCATTTACTCCACGCGCCCATGCCTAGTTCTTCGTGTGCCATGCGCTGGAGCTGGAGGGTACTGTTGCTGCTCCATTCGAGCTGCGAGTATGTGTGCTTTTTGCTGAGGTGGGATTTGACGAATGAGGGGGGGGACTCGAGGAGGAAGGATAGGATGATGATGATGCCGCCGAGGGTGAAAGTGAATGCTAGGCCGAAGACGCTGAAGTTTGAATGTGCGGAGGACAAAATTTTCTAACACAATCCGTAAGTCGCGCGAATCGAAACATAATATTAAACGTAGTTAAGTTAGAAAAAGAAAAACATACCTGATTCCCACACCCCACCCTCTCCTCCTTCCCCACAGGCCCCGCCCAAAATCTGCGCCTCATAACCTCCCCACTCGGCCCCATAGCACTATCCACCGCACTCCCCTGCATCGCCACCAGCGACGCAGCATGCCAATGCTCCACATCCCTCTGCCACTGATCATCCGGCAGCGGGCCCTGCACACCACTCACAAGACTGTACTTTGAGCTCAGACTCGCCGCGCCGAGCGTCTGCACAAAGCCGTCTAGTTCGTTGCCCGTGAGGGCTGCCATGATGGCCCATGTGATGCGTGCGCGTTGCGGGGGGGTAGGGGAAAGGGAGGCGAGGAGGTATGCGAGTTCTTGTTTGCCGCCCATGCGTGAGCAGCGCTTGGATGTAGATGTCGAGGTCGAGGGCAGGCATATTTGGTATTGTTTCGCGCAGCCCAGGACGGAGGCTGTTTCGTCGGCGAAGTACGCGCCTACGCTGAGGTTGCCCCAGCCGTTGAAGTTGAGGCGGTACCCGGGGACGGTTTGGTGCGCGGCGTACCAGGGGTCGTTGATGGGGACGGGGGAAGTGACTTGGTTGCTGGATAGGAAGAAGAGAGTGACGTCTGCGTCTGTGCGTGCGATTTCTGGAATGGGCGTGAAGCCGCGGCTGGCTGCGCTAGAGCCGTTGATTACGTTGGCGTAGTTGTAGCCGAGCGTGTATTCGGGTAGGAGGGAGGCTTTGCCGGATTGGAAGCGGTCTTTGGGTTGGGTTTGCGGGTACACGTATGTTACGTTTCCGGCGCGAGGTTGGGGAACGGGGCCGTTGGCGCCGTAGTTGTATTGTATGTATGGGACTGGGATCCCGGAGTTGTTGTAATTGATGGTGCTGGTGTAGCCTTCAGATACTAAGGGGGCGCAGTGCGTGGTGCGTCTGTATAAGAAGCGGTCTTCTGGGCGGGCATTCATGCCGAGATCTTTGTGGCTGTCGATATAGCCGGTGTCAATGAGGATGTTGCTGTTATTCAGGCGGCAGATGCCGTCTTGGAAAGGACAGGCGGCGCTGTGGTTTGAAGTGAAGGGCAATTGGCTCTTCACGTATGTGTTACAGCCCTGTGCATTGCCTTTCGTTGCGTAGCAACTGAGCGCATAATTTGAGAAGGACACAAGCCGTTGACCGAGGAAAGGTATGAGCACGGTGAAGAACTCCGGACTTGTTTCGACCGCAGGATTCTTGTCTTGACCAGCGATATGGTGTCCGAGTATATTCACACCGCAAGTACCGCGAACAAGAACCTCCTCACCCATTGCAGATCCCACTCTTGAGGAAAGCAAACTAGCCGCGATGAAGCCGATACCAATGCACGCGGATAGAATAGCCATAGGAAGCAGTCGGTGGTATGTTCGGTGTCCAATTTTGCGCCACGCCATAAGGAGCTGATACCAACTGAGGAAGCCGGCCAAAGGATTATCTGCATTCTTGAGTATCGCCTGCCGTTGGTGGTATATGCCGTCCTGTGGTTCCGCCGACGACTGGGCATGATGTATGGCAACGCATACTATTCTCCAGAAACGCGCGCCGACAAAAGTTATGAAAAGCGCTACAAATGCCACAACTACATTACCATTCTTCTGGGTCATCGTGAGCGTCGATCCGAGGACCTGGTTCTTGGACCAGTTGGTCCAGACGCCCAGGAAGACACTTGGGTTGGTGTCTACACCGAGTACCGACGACATGTTGGGAGCGCGCGCAATTCGATGAAGTTCCTGGATCTACTCCGGTCCAGCAAGAGAGGCAGGGCGTAACTATAAATGCCGGCCGGGTGGGCAGGGGTCGGTCCGCTTGTGGATCGACAGCTCCATGCCTGTGGTGGTGTCCAAAGATACCGATGTGCAGGCCACGTTCAGGGCCGTCGTATACACCGTCAACGTCAAACAGTGGCGTCTGCGACATGAACGGACGCTACTCAAGCGATGAGAATGTGAGTGGTTGCAGACGGCGAGGTGTAGCGAGCCATGCGACTGCCGACCTCATATCTTCATAGGGTGGTATGCAAATCTCTGTAAGAAGTCAGAAGTTTGCCCAACGCGTCCCAAGCGGCGATTAAAATCCTGCCGCTGACTGGAAATGGTAGGGATCTTTGAGTACAATGCAGCTAACGGTAATACCCCATTGGTGGATCAGTCGCACTTCGATCCCAACCACAAGTGCAATATGATATTTGTGTATGCATCGCTGGGGGCGGAGTAAGCTCGTAATCGTGTCTCTGCACCACTGAACCAGCTGAGATAGACAGCGACGTTCGAAGGCAGGTCAGATAGCGAAGTTGTTGTACGTCCGAATATCGTCGATTAGATGTGTTTTTCTTTTTAAAAGCGATCTGCAGTTCTGCCTGCGAAGCTAAAGCATATCGACAGAAGCGCACTTACCAGGTGCGGCAAGACTTCGTGATCGATGAGAACAGCACAAGGTATGAAGTACCGGCTTCGAGGGGTGCAAGGATATTTGCATTCCAAATCAAGAATGTGTCTATCTTCGAGACGCTTTTAGCAAGTGACAAGTCCTTACAAAACATATCAAATACATACAGACTGTATTTTGATCATACTCTGGGTAGTGCTTCGCTGAGTTGATGGATCATGAATACTCGCCGCATCTGGTGGGCACTACTGTGTGGGAAACTGGAGGGTTCCGTTGATGTGGGCTGACAAGTGCCTCCGACAACAGTGTAGTGTTTTCCTGCAGGACAGAGATAGTGGCCAATCTCCAGTCGAGCTCAGACTGCGGATCGACAAGCCGTTCTCTCTTCACTTGCAAATATTTGACATCGATCAAATGGAAGGTATGCAGGACCGAGAAGTCAGCCAGGCGAGGCTGATGAAGCAATCGAATACATGGCGAGTAAGATTCGACTTTGGCACAGATTGTTGCGCTAGGTAAGTCCAAGGTCATCATTAGCTCCCAGATGTCACAATGTGAAAGGAGCGTGCCTCGCACCTCGATATCCATCGATCAAGTGTTGCTCATAACTCAGCAAGCCTTACCAGTGAGGACGATGAAGATGATCCTCATGCGTTGACAGCGTCAAGACATAAATGTGTCAGTGAAGGACACCAACCAATAGCGACTCCCACGATGCCCATTCCTCGCCAAATCGCGCTAGTACCGACGTTTCTCGAACCTCGGATTCAAAGCTCCACCGACACGTCCATTTTGCCTCTCATCACCGCTGCCTAACCACCACAACTCCAATTCTCCTCCCATCAACAACACCCAACCCCATCTATCAAAATGCCCCGTCAACGTGGAGGAGGAGCCGCCCCTCGCAGGCCCACCGCACCCGCCGCAAAGCCCGCAACCACAGCTCCCGCACCACAGCGCCGCGCAGCCTCCACTGCTGCCCACCCTCCCCAGGGTGCTCCTGCACCACAGCAGGCGGCTCAGGCACCGGCTCCCACGCCTCAGGGACCTGGTTTGTTCGGACAAATGGCTTCGACCGCTGCGTAAGTCTTCCTCGTCCCAGAACGCCACCTTCACACATACCCCCACTTCCACCCTCCTCGAAGTAACATACTAACACCTCGCAGCGGTGTAGCAGTAGGCTCCTCCATCGGCCACGCCGTCGGCGGCTGGTTCGGAGGCGGCTCGAGCGCCCCTGCCGACGCCGCGCCCCAGAACACCGACTTCGCACAGCAGCACCAGGACACCAACAGCGCCCAGATGCAGCAGAGCAGCGGCGCGTGCGCAAACGACGTCAACCAGTTCCGCAAGTGCATGGATGAGAACCAGGGTAGCTTGACCGTGTGTGGGTGGTACTTGGATCAGCTGAAGGCGTGTCAGCAGGCGGCTGGGCAGTACTAGAGGGATGAAGAGAGCGATTGCATCGAGAGTGAAATAACATGGAGCGAATGCATTTGGATGGGCGTATACATGTGCATCTAGTGCAATTGCATGAGAATCACCACTCTGCCCTGCGTGATGTGAACAATCTCATGCATGGCCTACAAGCTGATTTTATCTCACGTCAGTGGAACTCCAGATGGACTTCTCCAACAACCGTCCCGCATTATGATGCTGATCTCGCTACCATTGTACCAAATATATTAGAGTCATTTCACATCATCCCGGCATCCATATATCGTATACCAGTGTTCATCCCATCTTGCAACGCCCATTCCCTGTCCCCCCATCATCACATCAAATTTTACCAAATGCAATACTCTAGCCTCGATCTCCACTCCTCCAACAAACGTAGAAGAGCTCCATATCCATTCCCACGCCCGTATGCCAGTTCCTCAATCAATGCAAATGACCTCCATATCCACAGCACTCCCCACCCCCTCTTCGATCACCATCTTGCCCTTTCCCTTCCCAGTATATTCCACCTCCCCTACACCGACCATTACATCCGTCACGTTCTCTCCTTCAACAAACCCAGAATCGACTCTACGTTTGCTGCTCGAAGGCCCGGCTTCCGCGTACCAGTCTTTACCCAGATTGACGTGTGCGAAGCACCCGACGTCTATGTCGTCAACCTGGTACTGCATGGCCTGAGAACTAGCTTGCGGAGCGGGACTAGGGCTCGCGTATAATTCCTCATGAGAAGTGAAGTCATGGTCCTGAGTTCCGACGATGGTCGTGTCTCGATCTGACGGTGCGGGCTGGCCAGTGAATACACCCAGAGACTGGACATTGGACGATTGGACGAGAACGCTGTTTGTCAGCAGTGTGCGTGCTTGCTGTTGTGCAAGGACTTGTTGTTGCATGTGATTTTGCGCCTGTGCCTGTGCCTGCAGCTGGGCTTGTTGCTGGGCCTGTATTGCATGTTGCTGAGCTTGCTGTCGTAGAAAAACATGTTGCTGGACCATGCGCTGTTGTACAACAGGTGGTAAGCCGACTATTTGTGCAGACACATTGTTCCACTGCATCGCCATCATTTGCCGCTGTTGCTGCTGTGCACGCAACATGGCTTGTAATTGGGCTGGCGCGCGAGCCGCCACGGCCGTCGAGCCGCCAATGAAATGGAGATTAAGTTCGCGCGGATTGGCCGTCATGGGAATGCCTTCTTGGGCCATGGACGCCGCGTCGAGACTAACGGGCGACTTGGAAGAATTCGCTTCTGCAGCGGTTGATTCGCGGCGCGCGGGCTTGGAAGAGTGTTCCTCCCACTCGTGCGAAGGGTAGATGTCCGAGTCTAGCATACGGCTCATTCTCTTGTTCAAGTCGTTTTTCTTGCGCTCTTCTTGCTCGAGGTAGTTGTACCAGTACTGTATCAGTTCGTTCCGCAGGTGGCGGAAGGCCTCGACGTCTTCTTGCTCGCGGGCTACCCTCGCACGGTGGAGGAACCCTTGACGACCTTGGATGTAGGTGACGCTCGGTACGACGCTGGAGAGCTCGGTATAAAAGTCTTTGAAGGAGGTGCTGCGAGAAGTGTAGGTACGAAGTTAGTATTTGTCTCACATGCACTTCGTACATGTATACTTACAACATGCTTCGGATTGGTGGCTTCTTCGTGATTGCTGTAGAGCTAGCCGACGATATCCACCGCGCCCAGTTGGCGGAATAGGAATCAAAGTCGGGCATGCCAGGCAAAAGAAGTGGAGTGTCTGTTGGCAGTGCTGGCACTGAACATATCGGGGCTCGGCTACCCAGGCTATGGACAGGTCGCTGAACAGTCAGCATAGCGTTGTGGCTAGGCTTGCCCATTGAGACGGCTAGGATCTGTGGCTGTCGAACGTTCCTCAGGCTTTCGAAAGGACCAACGATGAGCTTGGTGTTGGACAGTGTCTGTTCGTGAGTCCAGTCGAAATCTGCCAGGCATAGACGAACTTGCAATTTGCACAGGTTGCGCGATTTGGCGAGGACGCCTGACACCACGACGGATATGTAATCTGAAACCTTTTAGCTGCCATCCTCCAAGCCATGGGGTTGTAAGCGTACCTCGGATGTCGTACAGCTCGACTTCTTCGTCCCACGTATGATTGTTCATATGTAACGACCCGTATGCCCAATTCTCGACCAGGATATCGACAGCATAATGCTTCACTGCAGACCAGTCAAAGTACTTCAAAAATCTCTGCTTCGCTTCGTCTGCCTCATCGCCGAGATAATGCGATGATCCGTCGGGCCTCCTGGGCTCCAAGAGCCGACGTCCACACATGAAGGTGCCGTCCTTACGCACATCGATTGTGAAGGGCACAGTACTGAATAATAGGTCCTTCACCTCGAGATAGAACTGTCGATTGACGAGGAAAAGGTCCAGCAGTCGCATTGGGAAGACACTATCCGGCATATCACGTGGGGCCGGGAGCCCGTGCATACCAAAGTCAGCAGGAGCGGGAGCAAAACGTGGTCGCCGATGACTTCGGCGGCCATGACGACTCGTAGGTGGCGGCGGAGGAGGAGGGGGCGGTATGTAGGAGATCTGAGAACTTGCAGGCGGTGGTGGAGGAGGGGGTGGTAGAGGGAGGTTGATGGGCCGTGGCGCAGGAGGAGGCGGTAGACTAATGTAATGATGATTGAATATATCCCCTTGACCATCATGGAGCGCAGCCGTTGAAGATCCAATCGGCCGAGTTGGAAGCAGGTAGCGGAAGACCTCATGGCGCAATTCGAGGGGCAGTGTGAGGAAGTAGCAAGGCGTATCTGGGTGACCTTCGTGAACAAAACATAGCTCAAAGTGTGGTGGCGTCCACCTAAACAGTCTGCTGCATCTCTCACCATCCGGCTGTTTAAATTGGCACCATCCGGCGAAGCTTTGCTGATCGCGATGAGCCTTGCAGGTCGGCAGGAAGGTAGGATGACAGCTTTGCTCAGACCTCTTGCCAATGACCGAATGGCAGCGCATCTTTGTCTTCTTGTTGAGGCCGGAACATCGTTTGAGGTATCCCTCGGGATCTCTGGGATCGGCGACGACTGGTGAAGTGGCTGGAGGTGGCTCAATTGCGATCACTTCTGGCTCTGGCTCTGGCTCTGGTGAAGGACTGTCCTCGATTTTGATGTACCCATAGGGCAATTGCTGGACATCTGGCAACATGGGATTCGCTTCCTGTATGTGACCTGCCTGTTGGTTTTGATGCTGTCGTGCTGCCATTTTCTGCTTCAAAATGTAGTGACGCAAGTGGTCGTCGGGGACAGTCGCTTCTTGCGGAGGCAGCTTTTGTCTCAGCTGCAGCAGCTCTTCTGGGGAGACCTGGAGGCCGGCCATGTTGAACGATGAGTGCGCGCCCTGCATCACACCTGGGTCGGTGGCGTCTGAGGTAGAGTCGGATATCCAAGGCTGTTCAACGCGATAGTGGAAGGCTGAGGGACGGTCCTGTTCTCAGGCTGTTACTCCCTTCCAGTGTAGCCTGATGCTCCCGAGGTCGATAAAGGCTTCTGCAGTACGGGCAGAGGAATGTGCCTCGTACATATGGATCGTGGAAGATGCCAAACGCACGTCAAGGCCTGAAGATAGAGGAAGCAAACAATGTGCGACCTGCTGCGCCGTTGCACAACATCAAAAGAGTGGTAGCTGCGGGGTGAAGCTCCGTACTTGTCTCGTACAGAGGCCGCCCCTAGTTGACGACTATCGACAGTGTCTGTGATGGAAATTGCTTTGCCCTTTCTGCACATGAAAAGTGCACTTTATTGGAATGGCGGCCGCATCTGTCTCGCCTCTGAGGCTCGCTGCGTCGGCCGGCTCAGGTGATGGCCCCACATTATGTACTTCGTATGCAGGTCGCGCCTTCCATCTGCATCGAGCCAGCAGTACGCCGCGCTTCGGATGCATCTATTGGCGGAACTGCGCGAGGTTGCCAATCGCGATGTGGTGCTGTACGAGCAGCAGTAAACTTGCAGTGGTGGCCAGCACAGTGCACTTTGCTCGCTTCGGCTTAGCAGCGGCGGCAGGCCCACGAAGCCCGTCCTGGATGATATGCACGTTTGGTGATCTTTGAAGACCACGGAGTCAGCGCCATGCGCCTGACGAATCAGCGTTCCGCCAATTAGTGTCCGCTGTGTTCGAGATGTGCATGCCCAGAGACGGAGGACCAAGCACGATGATTGGGGCCATACTGCGCTGATATGCTTGTCTTGGATGTGGTACACCAAGGATACACCAAGCTCTGGCCTGGAGGCTGAGCGACTTCTGCGGCCCTTCTGAGAGTGACCGGATCTGGGGGATCATCTCCCCATTGCACCTGCTTGCTCAGACACATCCTCCACATAAGAAGCACTCCAAGGGTTCATCTAATCGCAGCTGCAGCCAGTCAAGCATGCTCGAAAATGACTGGACTGGTAACAGCCCCGCCAGCCATGGGTTTCACGGATGAAGGTTGCTAATTCTGGCTTGCAGTTCGATGATGTAGAGCGCACTGCCGTGTCTTCCGAATCTTCCGTGTCTCCTCCACACAAGCCCGTTGTATACGGGAGTATAGAAGCCATTGACTCTTCACGCAACGATTCTCTCCTCGAAGTCAGCCCAGCCGAGCAGCTACTATCCGGCTCCACGCTTCCTCATCAGCATCGGATTATACCACCGAGCATAAGGGGCCATGGGCATTTGATTGTCGCACGCCGGACGGTGCCGTACTGGATAGGAGCGCTGTTCGTTACGGGCGCGTTCACTTGGGCTGTGTGGTGTGCCATGTACGCGTATCCAGTGTTGGGCGGACACCCCAATCATTAGAACCAAGGCCTGGCAGTTGGGTGATGACGCGGATGATGAGAATATAACGAGACGCTGTTTGAGTGTACGCACAAAAGCTGGTAGTCTTCGACGGCTACAGCACATTCGTATGATGGTAACTTTGGGGGCGTCGGTCTACCGACAGCATGCTGAAGCACAAATGCATCGTCTTACCGTAATTTTCTCCAGCATTTGAGCAATTCAAGTTATGACCTTGTCAAGTACAGCTGATAATAAGATCCATGTCTCGATGCACACTGTGGGGAAGGGACGACTGGCGTAACGTACCTCGGCTCATTTTCCGCGGAGACTCGCGAGAGCTTACCCTCCAACAGCAACAATGTAACTAATCTTTCGGGGAGCTGACAGTTCACTAACATCTCCTAACACCTCAAATACACCTTGGAGATCACCAAATCATAGTCAAGGCACCCAACATGTCGTCCATCCGACCCCAAACCAGCCCTCCACCAACCGAGCACGTCCTCCTCTCCTACCCAGCCGACTACGTCCTCCTCGTCACCATCAACCGCGAGAAGCAGATGAACAGCATACCGTTTGCCGGTCACCTCGAGATGGGCCAGGTATTCGACTGGTTCGATCGCGAGCCCAATCTACGTTGCGCCATCGTTACTGGCGCCGGCAAGAAGAGCTTCTGCGCAGGTCAGGACCTGATTGAGCTTGGAAACATACGCAGTGGGAAGGTCAAGCCCAGTCCCGGCCTCATGAGACATCCGATCAGCGGCTTTGCTGGGCTGAGCAGGAGGGGAGGGAAGAAGCCTGTTATTGCGGCCGTCAACGGCTTCGCGCTTGGTGGTGGATTTGAGATTGTATTGGGATGGTACGAATCACTATCAACATGCCAATATGTGGACAATGCTGATTGATACACAGTGACATGGTTGTCGCCGCACCAAACGCAACATTCGGCCTCCCAGAAGCCCTCCGCGGCATCTTCGCTGGCGCAGGCGGTCCGCCCCGTCTCGTGCGCAACGTGGGGCTCCCCGTAGCATCTGAGATGGCATTGACCGGGCGCCCCATCACCGCACAGCGAGCCAAGGAGCTGAACCTCGTGAACCGCATATCGCCATCACAAGACACGGTCGTAGACGAAGCTGTGAAGCTGGCAAACGAGATTGCGCAGATCTCACCTGATGCTGCGATTGTTACGAGGGCGGCGCTCAAGGAGGCGTGGGAACATGGCAGTGTGGAGAGGGCGACGCAGTTGACGATTGAGAGGTATAACGGGCCGCTGAACGATGGTGAGAATGCGTTGGAGGGATTGAGTGCGTTTGCGCAGAAGAGGAAACCGAATTGGAAGCCGTCGAAGCTGTGAGCGAAAGCTCCATCGTTCTTGGAAGACAATAGCCTTCTGTTCAAGGAGTGACTTTAGTTAACCTCCGGCTTTTTGACCAGGTTCGGCGCTTCACGGGAATAGCCTTTTGACAAACTGCACCTACGAAACTGGGATGGTAGTTATCGCCCTCACAGCAAATACTTGTATACAATACTTCACCACCGAATAAGTTCTCAAATCAACAGCGCTGGGACGGTGGTGCAAAGCGTCCGGCTCGCCCATTATACACACCACGCCTCACAATCACGAATTTGACCCCACCAGCATCGAGGCTCAGGAAGTTCTCCGAGTTAGGTACGCTCGATGTGCTTTCAGCCTCATCTTGGCACTGCGCGGTACCCCACTCGTTCATGCGACCTCAACTGAGGGGTACACACATTCAGATACCTATTTCTAGAAGATAAGAACGGTAGTGGTACATGCGAACAGCACGAGAAGTCCGACATGTCTTCCTTCCTGCATGAACTCATGTTCGTGGACCGTCCCGATGGACCATCCACCAGAGTCGCGAAGATTGACCCAAAGTAGGATCAAGCCAAGCTGATTCGGTGGACCAACGAAACAAACTAATCAGCAATTAGAAGCTGCCTTCCCAATGACGTCGACGTCTCTGACCAGGATGCCAAGGTCGTTCCACATGCTCTATGTGCCGAGTGTCAGAAACTCAGCTCTCAGTCACGCCTTTTCAACAAGAAGGTAGACGAAGTTGAGACAGTGGAGACAGACATAGGGCGAAAGAAGCTGGAGCAGTTTGTGCATTACAAGAGCATGGTAGAATTGAAGGCTTCTGCTGATGGTGGCTGTCATTTCTGTACGCTTTTGTGGTGTACTGCTGAGTATGGACGCTTGGAGGGGCGACATAACTCAGGCGAGTCGAATACTGCCGCATCTGATAGTGAGACGTTTAGCATCGTTCTTCAAATCAGCATGTCAGTCGAAGGCACTGGAAGATACAAAGACATCGGTGTCAACATCGAGATCGATAGAGAGGTTGGGGCACCTTTCAAGACGAATGGACGCTGCGTCTTGTCGCTGAAGTTCTTTCCTCCAGTCAAGGCTGACGAGGCCTCTCAAGACAAGGAATCTCACGAAGAGGAGGATTCTGAAGACGTCGAGTGGGCAAATCTAGACGAAGGCCATGAAGCAAAGGATAGTGTCTCCACAGCCTCAGAAGCTTCCTTCACTCTCGCACGACATTGGCTCAGCTCATGCATTGAAAACCACGAAGCATGCCGAGCACAGTGCAACTCAACCTCCATCATCCCATCAAGACTCATCGATGTCGGTTTTCCACCCGAATACGACTCAGTCGGGCTTCGGTCTCACGAGGTATTTGACGACAAGCCAGATTACCTGACTTTAAGCCACTGTTGGGGTGGAGCGAAGATCTTGCGGTTACTTGAGGACAACACGGAGCTCTTCTTTCGCTCCATTCCCACCGATCAGCTCCCGAAGACTTTCAAGGATGCCATCACCATTACCCGACGACTTGGCTACCGCTATCTCTGGATTGATTCACTCTATAAGAGACTTCTCCGTACAAACTACATTTGAGACATATTCTGACTTCGTACGTTCATCTCTAGGTATCGTGCAAGATTCAAAAGACGATTGGGAGAACGAATCAGCTATTATGGACGAGATCTATCGCGGCTCGACATGTACCATATCAGCTTCCGGCGCCCAAAACAGCCACGGTGGGTGCTTCACTACCCGAAATCCTCTCATTTATCGTCCATGCATTATTATTGGAGACTCGGAACGCGGACTACTAGCCGAGGGACGTTATCTTCCACAGGAATGGCGCGGGTGGGGAACGTCAGAGGACATAGGTCGACTTCATTCGCGGGGATGGGTAGTCCAAGAACGAATCCTGTCTCCGCGAACCCTGCATTACGGCTCCATCAGCATGTCGTGGGAATGCGTCGAGCACGACGCAACTGAGCGCCAGCCAGAAGGAGACGGATACGATGGCGGGCTCAATTCAGGTTGGACGTTCAAGACATACCGCAGACCAAAGGAAGCGTTCAACAATTGGAATCCGCCCGCCGCACTAGAAAGCGGCGCCAGGCCGCAAAATGCGCAATTCACGGAGTTCTTCCAAGCCTGGACTTCGGTTTTGACCGCGTACAGCCAATGCTCTCTGACCAAGGGCTCTGACAAGCTGATTGCGGTAAACGGACTCATCGACACAGTCAGCCAGCGAACTGGTTTGAATCCCATCGCAGGACTCTGGTCCGAGTATACGCTGCCCGGACTAATGTGGCACACATACGGCCCAGATCTGATGCCACCTGAAATGCGATGTTCGAGCTGGAGCTGGGCAGCAGTAGACACGCCAGTCAAGTTCACATACAAGGAGCTTGCCATAACGGGCCGTAATGAAAGCACCACGCTCTCCCTCGGTATGCCTGGGATCTACCATCGCATGCCCATGCATATCAAATACGAGCTCACCTGGATGACTGCGGTTCTAGGCGGCAAGGTGGACACTCTACCATATGGTGCGGTACAGGACATGGGCTACTTAGTCGTCCGCGGCCCATGCAAGAAAATCGACTTGGATGAGATCCGGCACGATAGCGATTTCGCGTACCAGCATAATCCTCAAGCGCGGCATGAGAGCAGTAGGTTCATTCCTCACACGCTGGTTGGGACCCCGGAGCATTGGGCTCTGCTGCTTGCGCGGGGAGTCGGGTCGTCGAATGTGGAGGATGCTCGGGTTGATGTGGGCCTTATTTTGGAGCCTGGAGTAACGGAGAAGAGCATATGTAGGCGGTATGGCTACTTCGAGCAGTGCTATTGGAAGGGAGATGACTATGTTTGGTTTGCGAAAGATGGAGAGGAAGCGATGAAGACGATGACAATGTTTTAGATAAGGTAATCCTGAGTGTGCAGCTTTTTGGTGAGATCTTGGGCAAAAACACGCGAGTCATGGCTACACCACTCTTCTCAAACATGACGCAGACAATGGACGAAGAGCGTCGGACATGCGACGGCAGCATGTTTGCGACGTATAGCCGACCTTCCCCATACCCCATTTACCCCGCATTGTGGCACTCCCATGACGCTAAGCGAACATCATGAGCAGCTCCAAAAGTCCAGATCGTGGACCGTCCCTCGGTAGGCGTTCGAGTGGAACATATAGCAATATGACCGTTGAGATCGTCTGTCGACTCGAGTCCGTCGACACTTTAGAAAATCACTCAAGCTTGACTATCTTAATTCGATTCCAAACTAAGTTCTTCTGATCATGGTTAATACTCGCCAAGCGAGTGACACCATACCCGCTGCACCTGTCGTCAAGCGCAAGCGCAGAGCCTCATGTCTCGGCGAGCAAGAGCGCCGTGAGCGCAAGCGTGCCATTGATCGAGAGGCCCAGCGTTCATTGCGAGAAAAGACAAAGACACACATCGCGGAGCTTGAGCGGACGATACAAATCTTACGGGACCAGGATCGGAATGAAGCAACGTCGAGCTTACTTACTGAGATCGACACCCTACGAGAAGAGAACGAAAGACTGCGAGATGTCATCGAGAATGTCAAGAGTGTGATCGGAGGCGATGTTTTCTCAAGAGGCACGGGTCCTGCTACCACGACAAATGGAAACGACCGCGTACGCGAGCAGTCGCCTGCGGCTTCCAGCATCGGTATGCATACTTTAGCTTACTTTGATACGGCGAGCAGGGCTCACAGTAGCTGGTAGGTCAGCCCACTCCTAAACCGCGGACAGTGTCGTTCACAAACGGATTCCGGCCAGCTCAAGCTGTGCCAACTGATGTGTCTGCTCCGTTCGAATTCGCACAGCATACACCAAATACAAGCCGATTGGTCGATCTGGACGGTATGAAGTTCATGTCGGATGGCGAGTCAGATATTCCAGCTGTACCAAGCGCAAACAGAGACTCTGAAATGCACATTGAGACTGTGGTGAAAAGTTCACCCGAAGAGATCGAGGAGGAAATGCCATGGGGCAACGACCCAGCAACTGCCACGTGGGGCCCGCTGATGGCGGAGGCAAATACCCCCATGAAATGGCGCATGGACATCTGACTGACCTGCATCAAGTTCTTCGGGCCAAATTGGCGATCACCTTCGCCGATAATTCTACACATCGGCAATCCAGACCCACCAGCATCCGCCGCGCCCAATGTCATATGCCCAGTGTGGAAGAAAAGCAACGAGCTCTTCAATAAAGTGTTTTCTTACCGCCCACCAGCTGGATTAGCGGACCCTCGATCAGCAGATGCGGAAGCAGGGCTCTTGTACTTGAGCATCAAACAGGGCTGGAACCTGACGTCGAAGGACTGGAACAAGAGTCCCGTGCTTCAGATATTGAAACAAGTGGACGATCTGCTGTTCTGTCATCTGCCGAACATGGACAGACTCGCAGTTGCATACAAGAGCTTCAAGCTACTAAAGGTATGGTTATGTTGACCCTCAAAGGAAGTGAACGGCATTGACGTTTGGCAGTACTATCTCAACGCCACGAAAGAAGAACTCGCCAAAGTTCCTGCCTGGCTTCGACCAAGGTAAATCATGACTTCAAACTTCTCTCCAATAACCCAACTCACCCTCTTTCCCAGTCTCTCCCAATCCAGCACCAAGCACCCCATCGCCGTCGACTTCTTCGCCTGGCCCACACTACGAGACCGCCTCGTGCAGAACCACACCACCATCTTCCAAAACGGCGACCTCTCAAAATGCTACTCCGAGTACCTGCGCTTCGACTGGCCATTTGCGTTTGAAGATGCGTTCTTCCTGAACGAGGAGCTAGGGGAGTGGCGCCCGAGTCCGATGTTTGAGAAGCATCATTCGGATCTGAAGTATTGGAGCGTGGATCGGGCGTTTTATAGGAGATTTCCGGAGATGGAGGGGGATATTGAAGGAGATAGGGGGAGATTTTGCGAGGTTGGTGGGTAGCTTGACGAATTTGGGGCTGCGATTGAGTATCGATATGGATCTAGGGAGGGCTATTTCGTTTGCTGGATGCAGGCGCATCCTGAAGGAATTCAAAACCTATTGAGCCGATGTTTGAGCACTGCTTCAAGAGCAGACTGAACTCAAATCAGAGCTCCAGAAACATCTACATACACATATATACAATTCGGACCTGATTGTTTATCGTGTTCATCGTGCTTTGACTTTAGCCTCGCAACTAATACTTAGTGCATCCATTCGGCATACGAGTCAGCGCTAGTAGGACAGCCGCGGTCAAACATGTGGCCAACGACATATAGATATATAGATATGTTCACAGCTCAACTTATAACCGCGACTTCTCTTCATTGATTGTTTGTTTCCTACCATCCATCTTAACAAGATGGCACCACCTCCTCTCACAACACCCCTGACGCGCCTTCTCGGTGTTCCGCACCCCATAATGCTGGCGGGCATGGACCAAGTTGCGGGCCCAGAACTTGTAGCAGCAGTCACGAATGCCGGTGGTTTCGGTACGCTGGGTGGCGCGCGGTACACGCCGACGATGCTGCGGGAAATGATTGCGGATATGAAGGCGTTGTTGAAAAATAAGAACGCGCCTTTTGGCGTGGATTTGTTGATTCCGGCTGTCGGTGGGAGCGCGAGAAAAACGAATGTAAGTGCAAAGGGGCCTCTGAAGGGATGAGGAAAAATTCTGTAGCAGTAAACTTCACGCGGAAAGATTTGAAAGCGTTGAGATATGGAACTGATGAATGGCTCACAGTACGACTATACAAAAGGCACACTTCCCGAACTCCTCGACATTGTCATTGACAGTGGCGCAAAACTCTTCGTCTCAGCCGTCGGCATCCCACCACAATGGGCCATCGAGAAACTGCACAAAGCCGGCGTGCTATAGTAACTCTCCCATCGTCCCCCATTCACCTTTCACCTTGACTAACCCTCATCGTCAGCGCGAATATGATCGGCCACCCAAAACACGTCCATAAAGCCTGCCAAGCCGGCGCCGACATCATCATCGCGCAAGGCGGCGAAGCAGGCGGTCACACAGGCGATATTGCCACAAGCGTGCTCATCCCAGCTTGCGCAGACGTTTGTAAGCGGTACAAGTCGCCCTTGACCGGGCAGCCAATTACGCTAGTTGCTGCGGGCGGTATCAACGATGGGCGAAGTGTAGCTGCGGCGCTGATGATGGGTGCAAGTGGCGTGTGGGTTGGCACAAGGTTCATTCCGTCGAGGGAGAGTAAGGCGCCGAGAGTGTTTAAGGAGCAGTAAGTGATCGACCAGTAAAGAGGGAGAGGGAGAAGGTAATGAGATGGAGCTGATGATATTCAGGGTCATCAAAGCAGACTACGATTCGTGGATCAAGCTGACAGTCTGGTCTGGTCGGCCTTTACGCGCACTTGCGAACCCTTACCTCCGCGACTGGGAGGCAAATCGTCAGGCTGAGATCAAGGATCTCACGGATAGGGGTATCGTGCCATTGGTCTATGAAGTGGACAGGCTGCATAAGGAAGGGACGTTGACGGACGAGATTGAGGATTCTGTGGCATTGCGGTGAGTGAACATCGAGTATTGGAAAGCCCGAGAAACTGATGAATTACAGACCGGTCGGTGTAGTTGGCGGCTCCGTCAATAAACCCAATCAGTCAGCGGCTGAGATTGTGGACGAAATGGTGCAAGAGACAGTCGTAGCGCTGAACGGAGCAAATTTGTTTTTGAACGCAGCGTCGAAGCTGTAAGCTATCGTTATTTCCACTGTCTTGGTAATGTATATACATGAAGTCATCTTCCAGATCCGGTAATCTAGCACCCAATCCTCGTCGAGCTGACGACGATATCATCATACCAGAACGTGTTCGCATCGCCACCGTAGCTCTCCCACCCAAAGTACACACCAGTGATCTTTGGCTTCACGGTGCTCCTTGTCCACTGTCCAGCATTGGGGTTCGAGACACCAGATTTCACTGTGAGACCAGCAACCGTGGCATTGTTCAACCACGTCTCGAGCGTGCCATCAGTGCCAAGATGGTATTCGAAGCACGTCCATGCGCCGGTGGGAAGGGCCTTGGAGGTAGCGATACCTTGAGGCGACAAGTCGGGCAGCGTAGCATCGTCGGTCTCGCGGTTGTACATCATGATCTTGGACTGGCCGCCGATGCGCAGGTTCTTGTTGGCGCCTTGAGCGGAGTCGGGCATGGTGATAAAAGTGACGTGGGAGTCTGTCAGGGCTTTGGAGGCTTTGCTGGATGGATGTGAGTCTTGTCGCTTCTATATGGGTTGTGTGCGAAAGCTTACAGCCATGTCCTGACGTAGACTTCGCCAGTGGGAACCTCTGCGAGAGTTGTAGGTACGAAGTCAGTGTATGTCTCACATGCACTTTATACATATATACTTACTGGTCGTGCCGACGAAGATGTGGCCGCAATAGCCACCTGCTCCGTCGACCCTAATAGAGTTCTTGCCCGTGTGCGCCGTGCTTGAATCGAGCGTGACTTTGCCACCCTGGTTGCAATCCCTGGCGTATGTAGGCCACGCAGTCTGGTCCCACCCGTTCTCGAAGCCCTCAGAGACTTGGGCAATGGCGAAAGGCGCAAGCGCGAGCGATAGTACAGCTGTCTTTGTGAACATGGTTGTGATGTTTGGAGTCGGGACTGCCAGACAATTGCGGGCGGGCCTCTGTACTTATATGCTCAACACATACCCAAGCCTCAGCTGTGCGCCTACGATTTCTTATTGCATCTTGTGCTTGCTTGAATTTGCTGCCCAAGCTTTCCGCCTCCGTAGCGACTAGAGCGTAGTGTGTAGCAATTTGGTCATCTGCATTCTGAATGTCGAACGCAATTCGCAGATCGGAGGCCCGGCCTTACCTTCCAGAGTGAATAAATTGCGAAAACAATCTGGCAGAAACGTTGGCTCCCGAACATCGTCATGGGTTGATCGCCGAAATTGTGGGGTAGGGTCTTGAACCTAGTCAACCCCAGATAATAGCGATGATTGTAACTTCATGTGCTCATGGAGGCAAATGCATTCATTACTTCTTTCTGTACCAGCCTCTGTCAGATTGTGCTTTTGATAGTAGCTAGGTGAAGAAGACGAGTCGAAAATGCCAGCTTGCTTGTAAGGCGTCAAGGAGATGATCAAGGAACCCGTGTGTCTCAGCCTAGCCAAGCAAAGACAAGCATATTTTGAGGCTTAATTAAGTCTCAACTCAGGAACCGGGAGCAGCTCGGCCATGTCATGGCACTAAAGTGCGAGCGCTGCAAGCACGAAATAGAGTGTGTTGATGCAAGCAGTGAGGCGTGACGAGTACTTTGGTCGTTTGGTGTGCGTGTTTGATGCAATGCGTCCCATGGATCGCGAGATAAATCTAATTCTTCTCGTCCGTTCTTGACTCTTTGAAGATGTTCCGATGCAGTGCGTGCACGTTGGGTCCTGTTTCGAAAAGGTTATCAGTATTCAGATCTTGATCTCCAGCTGATCGTCACCAATGTTACGAGCACAGATATGTCTGTATGGAGCAGTGGTGGTAAGAATAAGATCATTGTCTCGGGTTCCTATTATAAGCGACAATATGAACTCGAAGACATGCCACAATCCCCAAGCGTTGCGTTTACGACCGGGCTCGAGCCGTCAGCTCTTCGGAGGAATGTCACGGGTATCCCAGAAGATTGCCACGTGCCTACGGAGGCTTCCATGGGTATCGATATTCTCTGCAAGGCCCACATACCAAAGCCATCTCATATGAACTTCTTTAACGCCGTCAGCGCCATATCAAAGAAACGTGGGTCTTCGCGCCAAGATATTCTCACAACTCCTTCCTGGCACGGTCAGCCTGGTTGCGCAGGTTGGGCGCAGTCGAGCTTCCGCCGCTCTGCTGGCTCTGCTCCATATCAGCAGCCCACAGTGCTGCGCCGACAGTGTTCGTGAAAGAGAAGAAGATGCCGGCGATTGGGACGAGCTCGAGGAGGACAGCTGGGACACCGAAGCTAGTAGAATGTTAGCAGTTGGCTGCATCTATGATTGGGTAAGCCTTACCTGGCGTACGCAGCCTTGCGCTTCTCAACAAACTCCTCCTTCTCCTGCTTCTTCATCTGCTTGAGCTGGAAGTACCGCGCATGCGCAGTGGGCCCAAACTTGCGACCCTGCAGAATGACGAAGAGCACGGTGCCAACGATGGGGATGAAGTTGAGCGGTAGGTACATGAAGTAGCGGATGATGGCCGCGGGCGTGAACTTGGCGAAGGGCTTGGACACAAGTTTGCCCAGCTTGCCCACAGCGTCGCTTCCGGATTTGACCTGGCGCTCATTCGCTACCAGTGAGTTGAGGTCGCGCACGAGGAGTGTGCCATCGAATGTGTCGATGAGAGCGTCATCGATGAGGAAGTTCTTGCTCAGGACAGAGAAGATGGTCGAAGCTTCGCTGAGAACTAGGAGTACGGTCGTGAAGATAGCGAGCGGGCCGTTGAAGATGGTAAGCATGGCAGCTTGAGGGACGTAGGTGACAGCAAACATGAAGGCGGTCACTCCAAGGCCGAGGGACATTGTGGGCACCAGCTTCGCCGCGAGAGGCTTCCATAGTGTGCGGTTAGAAAGGAAGAAGAGAATGCCCTATCAATCCGTCAGTTCACTTCACTGTCAACAAGATATAAATTCCTTGTGCGCACCTTGAAGGGGTAGAGGTACGCAGCTGAGCGAAAGGCATCCTTGGCGAGCTCTTTGGCCTGAACGAGGTCCTCATTCGCGACCTCCTTCACCTTCTTCTGGACGCGCTCTGATGCTGACATGATTGTGAGATTGCGGCGGGTGCTTCGGACCGATGTAGATCACAGGATGCAGGTGTGGACGAGTCGTGATGGTCAGCAAGGGAGGATTGTTTGTTAGTGCGATGTGTTCATGCTCTACGTCATTGTCATTCTGGTCAAAGCTTCACAGCTCCGGACTCCATTCCGCGGCATGTTGACGACGACGGCAAGCTTCCAGAGTCCATGGAAATCAGAAACATCCATCACGCAAGGGCCAAGATGCAAATGTACGTTGTCAGAAATGACGAATGGTGACGTACGACTAACGACTTCCAGAAACAATTTTCGTATCCTGGTAATTCCGCAAATGTCCACCTATCCGAGAACGTCAAAGAATTCTTCATGAAGTCCTTTTGCCCCGCGTGCCATGACATCTCGATCCTACGCAAGCCTAGGCCTACGGATCATATTCGCAACAAACCTGTAACCTGTTTGGCACCGCCACATGTGGCTGCGCTCTACACGACTTTCAGCCGATCCGATGTCTGCATGCGCGTCTGATGCAAGATAGACTCAAAACAGGGTGCGGGCACGGCGGCTAAGCTTCTGTCTTGTCTTTCTTCCCCATTTTCCTGGCCCGCGTGACGCAGCGGTGTCGAATGGCAGCAGCCGCCAGCCGCTGGACTGAATTGCCGCGTGATGTGGCTGTCGTAGTTCAACTTCGAGGTTTGCTATGCTTTCTACTCTGTAAGGCTTGTGGTAAGCTGATGTGGGGAAAGTACCGACTTACGGCCTTGAAGCCCCTGCCATACATCCAGGGCCTTAGTGGGTCTGTTTCAGTGCTTATGACGTTGCCTGTCTGTATACGCGGCAGTATCACCCTGCCATGCGTTTGATTGACTACGCATTTGCCGTATGGAGACAGGCAATTGCAACAAGCATTCACAAAACAGGGATTTGGCCGCCCTCTCGTTTGTACAACGTGAATGGCAAGCATGACGTCGAGGCCCTGCTGTTCCTGCCTCCAGTGTATATATAAACAGCAGGCAACGGCTCTCACGGCTTCTCTATCACATCAACAACAACCACACCTTCTCACAAGCACAAGCAATACTCCTCAAACCACCAATCAATCAACCAATCAACCAACAACAATCTATCATGTCTGGAATCGCCGATAGTAAGTCAATCTGCCAGCTTCTGATCTGAAGCCTGAGGCTGACTGTTTCCACGTAGAAATCAAGGCCAAGGTCGACAACGTCCTCCACAAGGACAAGACCCACGACACTACTGGCACTCACACCACGGGCACTCACACTGGCACTCATGGGACCACTGGAGGTCTAGGCCACACTACTCATGGCACCGACCCAACCGGCCCTCACAACTCCCACGCCCTTAACCAGGCTGACCCTCGTGTCGACTCTGACCGCCTTGGCACTGCAGGAAACACCTCAGGTGCAGGCGGCGTCGGTGCTGGACAGTACGGCTCAAGCACTGGCACTCACACGGGTACCCACGGCACCACCGGTTCAGGACTGACTGGTTCCCACGGTACTCATGGAACTACTGGCTCGGGCCTCACTGGCAGCCACGGCACCACTGGCTACTCTGACCCCACAGGCCCTCACGACTCGAAGATGGCCAACAAGCTTGACCCCCGCGTCGACTCTGACCGTTACGGTGCTGCCGGCAACACCGCAAGTGCAGGCGGATACAGCAACACGGGCTCGTCAGGTCTCACTGGCACACACGGTACGACTGGTTCAGGTCTCACTGGATCTCACGGCACTCACGGCACTACTGGCTCAGGCTTGACCGGTAGCCATGGAACCACGGGCTATTCTGACCCCACTGGTCCCCACGACAGCCACATGATGAACAAGGCCGATCCTCGCGTCGACTCTGACCGCTACGGCGCTGCTGGCAACACTTCAGGTGCTGGTGGAATTGGCGCTGGCCAGTACGGCTCAACTGGTTCATCAGGTCTCACTGGCAGCCACGGCACCCACACTGGCACCCACACTGGCACCCACACTGGCACCCACACTGGCACCCACACTGGCGGCCTGACTGGTAGCCACGGCACTCACGCCGGCACCACTGTTGGCAGCGGCAACTCCAACACCACTGCTGGACCACACAACAGCGATATGATGAACAAGCTCGACCCTCGCGTCGACTCTGACCTCGACGGCTCCAAGACTGTCGGCGGCAACCAGACCTACCAGTAAGCGTTACGCTGGAGTGGAGGAGGTGACATAGTCACACAGGGACACACAAGGAATGACTTCAACGATTACCCCAGTACTCTCTAAAGAGTATGCTGAACTAGTGTATCATAGTTAATGGAATGACATGACATAATCTATCATTCAGGCTTTGACTTGCGTTGTTCACAGGCTGTCCTCACAGCCTTCTCTTCATGAAAATCGTAGAGCGCAATTGACGCAATTGTTACCTTGAAGAGCCTCATATCAAACGCACAGGGCGAACAAACGTGGTCGATAACCAACGGACATAATTGAATGTCAAATACGTCAAGGCTTGCCAACGTGGTATGCGTTACGTTGTGCTGTTGTAACATCTCGTTGGCGTCTGTCGAACCACCTATTCGCACGTGCGCGTCCAACCTGTCGGGCCAACAGTTCGCGAGCCCTGGCGCGACCTTAGCCCCGCCATTCACCACCACTCGCGCGCATTCTTCCTCCCCACACGTCCAGACACCCTAACCATGCAGTCGCTACCAGATGCGCGGTCGCAGTCCTTTGAGGAGCTGTACGGCCCTCCGGAGAACTTCCTCGAGATAGAGGTACGTACCGCCAGGCTCTACTCCTACCTCGACCGTGCTGACGATCGCGTGCGCAGGTCCGCAATCCAATGACGCATGGTGAGTCGCCAGAACACCTCCTTACATAGATGTTATGCTAATAGAAGAGCAGGCGTCGGCCGCGGCATGTACACCACCTACGAAATCGTAATGCGCACCAACATCCCCGCCTTCAAGCTCAAATCCTCCACCGTGCGCCGGCGCTACAGCGACTTCGAAGCCTTCCGCGACATACTGGAGCGCGAGAGCGCGCGCGTCACTATACCACCGCTGCCAGGCAAGGTCCTGACGAACCGCTTCTCCGACGACGTGATTGAGCATCGTAGGGAGGGGCTCCAGAGATTCTTGCAGATTGTGGTTGGGCATCCACTGCTGCAGACGGGGAGTAAAGTGCTCGCGGCGTTTGTGCAGGGTGAGTAGAGGACGAGAAGGATCAGAGATACGGCTAACAGTGATGGCAGATCCGAATTGGGACAGGCATGCGTGGTAGTAAGACGCATAAGGGTGGCCCATTGGAAGCTGTAGGGGCTGCGAAAATGACGATGATGGCGCAAAATTGTTGTTGAAGGAAAGGAAGGACTTCTACTTCGTGTGGCATTTTCTTGCGTTGCGTTATGGAGCGATACGGCGTTTCTTGTCCATGGTTATGAGCCATCGTATATTCACACTATTCGCGACAGTTGAAGCACGTTCATATTCGGCTTCAACTTCTTGTCAAATCATCCAGAACCTCGCCTCTTTTGCCGTCGAACAACCTCCAAGCTCAAAGGGAACCTGCGACGTGCACCGGCCGAGGTGTTCGTTTCGGTCCAGATGCTTCGTGCGAACATGAACAATCAATGCATCTAGAATCCATCTTCTCACTCCCAAAATGTTGCCCCCACGAACATGCCATCCAAAGACTAACGCTTTCTAAGCGTTTTGACATCATCTTCCGCCTCGCCGCTAGTCACGCGCGGGGTTTAGACCGAAAAGCAAAACTTTCCCACTGTTTGGTTTACCCTGCATATCCCGCAAACTTTCGCTGCACCTTCCCTTACATATTCAACATCTTTATTCACAACTCGATTATCATTGAGTGAAGCACAATGGGCACCCCTTCTACTCCGGCGTCAAACGCCATCATATACGTCACATATGCGGCGTTCTTGTAAGTTCAGATGGTATGGGGCGTGAACTTGGAAGGAAGCTAATGGCATGCACAGAGTTGTCGGGTGCTACGTCGCATGGCGGCTGCGCAAGCAATCGAAGCTCGAATGGCTGAGCAGTAATCGAACACAAAAGGGTCAGGAAACACTACATCAAGACGTGCTCGCACAAACCTCGCGCTTCCTCAGACATCAACATGGAAGTGAAGCTAACGATGTGCTAGGCTTTCCGCTTGCTCTCAACTTCATCGCATCGGGTGAGTGTCTTCGACACGTGTGAAGGAGCAGCGGCAGTATCGAACAAACTTCCCACTCGGAATGCATTGCGCATAGTATCTTTCGGTCGAGAGTCCGATATCCCCAAGGTTCGTATTTGAGATCTCTCACAGGAGCTGTTCTTGCGAATGCTATATTCGTGAGAGCAGCTTTCTGTGCGGCTACACTGCGGGCGCGACATCGTGGTCAGACGAAAGTGTGGTGCTTCCGTCTGATCATGGTGGAGCTGAGAAGTACCGTCAGAACTCGATCAAGATAATACTTGCGTGAGGAACGTGCTGCCGCTACTCCCCATTTCCTTCCATCCCCTTCGAGACATGCAGCTGACGTAGTTTCCTCCCTGCTTAATAGCTCTTGGTTCCGGCATCTTATTTACCTATCCGCAAATCGCGACCATCGCAGGTGTCCAGGGCCTGTTGGTGTACGCCTTCTCGTCTGCACTACCGCTCCTGATCTTTGGCGCCTTGGGGCCTATCATCAGAAGCAAATGCCCCGAAGGCTTCGTCCTGACCGAATGGACGAGGCAGCGATATGGCGCTGTGGCTGGCCTATTTCTGAGCGCGTGCACGCTCATCACCATTTTCTTGTACATGGTTGCTGAGCTCTCGGCACTGCAGCAGATTGTCAATCTCCTCACTGGACTCAACGGTTTGCCGGTCGTTATTGTACAGTGCGCTGTCACAACCATATACACTTGTAAGAAGTTCTTTCTTCCCAGCTCTCGCAGGATTCGGCTAACACTTCACCAGCACTTGGCGGCTTCAAAGTCTCCTTCATAACCGACAACATCCAAGGCGCCATGGTGCTCGGCCTCATAATTCTCGGGTGCATCGCCGTCGGTATCGAAACCAACATCGACCGCTCCCTTATCGAGCAATCCGGCTATCTCAAGCCCTCTTTACTCGGCTGGCAACTCATCTACATCCTTCCCGTCGCGATCCTGACAAACGACTTCTTCCTGTCTGGTTTCTGGATGCGTACGTTTGCGTCGCGCACGGATAAGGATTTGTGGATCGGTGTCAGTCTCGCGAGTGTATGTGTGTTGATCATCCTGACGCTTGTGGGTGTTGCAGGACTGTTGGCGGCTTGGTCAGGCGCGTACGATCTTGGCGATCCGGAGGGCGGATATGTTGCGCTGTTTTTGCTGCTGCAGCAATTGCCTGCGTGGGTCGTGGGCGTTGTGCTGGTTATGGTTGTCTCGCTATCCACAGCTGCGTTCGACAGTTTCCAGTGTGCGATGGTGAGCACGGGGAGCAACGACTTGTTCCGCAACAAGTTGAATATCTGGGTCATTCGGGCTTTCGTCGTCGCGCTGATTTTCCCCGTCGTGGTGGTTGCGTTGCGCAGCCCGGATATTCTCCAGATCTTCTTGATCAGCGATCTGGTCAGTGCGGCCGTTGTGCCGTGCTTGGTCATTGGACTGAGCGAGAAGTTCTACTGGTACCGTGGATTTGACTTTGTGTGTGGTGGGCTGGGCGGAATCTTCACGATATTCCTGTTTGGTTTGGTGTACTATGATGGAGATGTGGACAAGGCGAGCAAGTTGTTGCTGTTGGAGAATGGGTTGTACGCAAATGACTGGAGTGCTTTCGGTAAGTCATCTCTTCTCGCTAATAATACGTTGCGAGATCTAAGCATGTCTAGGTGCTTTCGTCGCAGCGCCTGTTGGAGGTCTACTCTGGGCTTTTGGCGCATGCGGTCTCCGCATTGGATCTCTCTTCCTTTTATCGAAGTTCAGCCGCCATCGCTTCACGGCTCTCGATCGTCCCGTACCTATGCATGTTACACGTCCTGGTGTGTTTGATGAGCAGGAGCATGAGACTGTCTTGGAACACAGCACTGTGGACAAGAAGGGGAAGTTCTTCTAAAGACATACAACATCTAGATTGAGTCTGGAGGTGGGCAGAACAGGACGGCGAGGCGGCTCGGGTCAGAGAAATGTACATGGAGTGACAGGACGGAGCCTGTACAACGCAATACTACACATTCTTTTCATATTTCTCAGGTTTGCCAAGAGCTTTTTTGCCTAGGTTTTGAACGCCTACTTGATGTTCCAACGTTCAACCTCTGTAGACAGATGACTTTCCCAACCATAAAGATACCTGAAGGTCAGTACCAATCTTGTCCAAGCAACTACAGATGAGCCGCGTACGTCATGGCACTAGACCCCGCGAAAGTGGGGTAGATCTACAGGGGTCCGAAGAGCTTCGAAAAGTTCCACCAGCGATTCCAGGCATCACCACAATTGCGCCGCGCGTCTTCCACAGCTCATCTCACAGGCTCTCCAGCTACGGCTACTTCTACTTGAACTACATCCCACGTCCAACACACAGCTCCCTTCAGCAACCATGCAGATGCCAGACATGCCCGTCGAAGTCCCGGTGGATGACCCAAACGCAGACACGGAATGGTGAGCATTAAAACATGAAGTACACCATCACCTAGCGCCCACTGACTCGAACATCAGGAACGATATCCTTCGAAAGCACGGCGTGATCCCAGAAAAGCCGCCCTCGCCCACCCCCATGATCCAAGAAGCTCTCGAAGAAGCCCGCCGACTAGCCCACGAAAATCGCCTCGAAGGCAAAGACCTCGAAGAACTAGCAGACCTAGAAGACGAAGAAGACGAAGACTTCTTAGAGTCATATCGGTACTGCAGCCTACCACCCTGAGCCATTGACTGTGTCTGACACCGCATGCAGGCAGAAACGCATGGCCGAACTGTCCACCACCACCGCCGCATCAATTTACAACCAAATCTACCACCTGCAGAAACCAGACTACTCGCGCGACGTTACAGAGGCATCACAAAAAGCATATGTGTTCGTGCTGCTCACATCCTCGCAAGGCACGAACACAGAGTCGCGCGTCTTGATTGAGATATGGAGGGAGTTGGCGCAGCGATTTGGCGATGTCAAGTTCTGCCAGATGAGGGCGGAGTTATGTATTGAGGGGTACCCGGATAAGAATACGCCGACGGTGTTGGTGTACAAGGATGGGGACATCAAGAGGCAGATTGTTACGCTGAAGGAACTAGGTGGTGTGAGGACTAGCACGCAAGGTACGTTGCAATCTCTGAATGCCGCGAAGCATGGTCTGGAACACGCTGCCTCGACCACAAGCTGTTGCAATGGTTACTCACTGACACTACGAGAACGACACGCTGACTTCACCTGCAGATCTGGAGAAACTCCTAGTGGAGCTCGGAGCGGTCAAGTTGAACGACCAACGTCTGCAGAAGAGAAAGGATGATACAGATGCAAGTACTAGCAAGATAAGGCAGGGCAAAACGACTGGCGACGAGGAAGATAGCGATTGGGATTGAGGACGTTTATTACCAATTACGAACAACCGCGTCTCTGCCCACGGCCATGCCGTCCCGTATTTCCACTCAAAGCTACCGTTCGGCGAATCAAGGTATATCGGCTTAATGCGGTCTGGAGAGTACATGTACCGCAGGGTATTAGGCAGCAGCATCCGCGGCAGTACTGGCGGTGAGACCGAATGAGAACAGTATATACGGAGACTGGCTACAGAGGAACGGCAAAACACGCACTTCTAGGATTCACACCTGATGCACTGAACTGCATTGAATGACGCGGTCGTCTTGTGTTGGACGTGGGGTCCAGTTAGCAATATCAAAGCATCTAGATCACACACTTTCGCATGCCGGACTGAGACATACCTGCAGAATGCTTGGTATGAGTGCATGAAGTCAAGGTGTCAAACGCTGCATTTCAGAGGGAGGCCTTGTGGGAAGCAATGCTTCGTGCATCTCTAGGATCGTCTGGCGTTTGAGCTTGCTACCGAGTACGCAATTACCAGTACAGTCCAAGAGCATGAGACCCTCGAGAGCAATCGAGACTACCCCAAGGACCACTGTACTCGGTGCCCCAATGACTTTCCTTATCCCATCCCTCAACCAGACGTTCATCCTACTTCAACTAACTCACCCAACACTCTTCCCACAACACCATTGACACAGAACACCGCTACCAAAATCGCTCTCCGCAACACTTATGCATGCACAGACCCCACCGCCCCCCAAACCGCTGACTCTCCTCCAACCCTTCGCGGCGACGGCTTATCTAACCCCGCACACCAAACACTTGCAGTGCTGACATGCCTGCGCTGGCTGCCGACTTTGCTGCATTGGGTAGGAGGGGCAGGGGTGTGTGCAGGTGCATGTGCGCATAGTTGTAGGGCGAGATATCTGCGAGCGTGAGGTTTGAGAGAAGAGCTGGATTGGCTCGTAGCCTTGTTGGGCAATAATGTGCGTAGTGCGTCTCTGAGTGGAGAATAATGCTGGGTTCTGATTGGTGCATGTATATGCATGTCGTAGGGCTGGGGTTGCTGACGGCTGACTGGGCGCGTATAACGTACCAGAGCGCATTCCAGCTTTACGAGCGGGAGAGGGGTCGTTGCTTCGCTTTCCTTCCTGGCGTACTGGAAATCTAGTTCATGGCGAAGTTTGTTAGTTTTCAAACATGACATTTTGGATGGGAATGCAGATGCCGCATTGGTGATGGGCTCTTTTGATGAGGTCTGCGGTTCTACGGTACGATGTGCTCATGGCGATTGTGTCTTGAAAGATATGGTGGACTTGGCTTCATACAGGTCGAACCGAGAGTTTTGGTATGGTGTATGACGATGGGTGTGTTATTTAATCTGTTGAAAGGAAGCCGCTTGCCCACTCAAGTCTGAACCACAAACACACCGCCCGGCCGCAACAACCTTCATTCCTTCCGACACCAATACCAATACCTCGAAAAAAAGTCAACCGACCACAATACTCGCTATACTAGCACATATAAAAAGTGCAAACATAAATATATATAACTATGTAACTTCAGCCTCGCCATCTCTAGGTACGTAGCGCCCGGCGCTACCTCAGCTTTTCAGGCGTCCATCATGTCTCATCTCGCTTGCTGTGGGGGGACCCGCGGTAGATCGGCACAGATGACAAAGTTTGAGCGGAAAATAGAATAACAGAAATGCTGGTTTTGAGATTGATGTTTGCATGTAGAAATGTAGATATGTGGACTGCTTGTATGGACGGTAAGTTTGATTGTTACTTGCGACGTGCACGGCCACAGCTGTGGTGCTCGGGTTATTGTCTACGCTTGGGTGCAATCGGCTTGGTTTGGGGTGCTTTGATGGTGTGTAGTGATGGGTGAAAGGGCGCGCACGTAGTGTGAGATGCAAAGATGTTTGAGATTGATTTTGGAGTTGAGAATGTTGGGAAGACGTAGCTCGGTGCGTGAATATTGCGATCAATGGTGCTAAGCTCCCTCCTAATTCGACTGTAACTTTCATGTTCTGTAATTGTGTTTCAACCAAGTCACGCAGTGCTTGAAAGAAGAGCTGCGGGATCGTAAGTCTGCACAAGACGCATGTTACATCACAGTTAAAGTCAAAGACTTGGAGTACTGAAACATCTTTTCTTTCCACAAGCCAGAAGTCCACCGCAATTTAAAGAATGCTCGATTGCTGTGCTCACTCTACTCTACTACCGTGTTTATCATGCATCAAGCTGGCGGACCTCATCCGCAGCACAAAAGCAAGTTTTGTCAGACCCCGCATGCATTTCGACGCCGAATCGGATCAATTGCGTGTTCAAACTCACTTTACTACCGCTCTTCCATCAAAAGCATCAGTGGTGGTCCCAATCAGATCGAGAGAAAGAGGCAATGGCGTATGCCGATCGTCGATGCGATTACCGTTGAGACGAGATCCTGCAGTGACTGACGTCAGTTAGCAGCTTATGTTACATAGAACGTTATCAATTCGCTGACCGATGGACGGCTTAATCTTTCTAGTTAGGGTGAAGTGAGGGCGGTAGGGATATACGAAGCTCTGTGGTGATTGTGTGATAGCAGTTGAGTTGGAAGAGGCTCTGAGCGACTTCTGGACACGAAATGAGGTTGCCATGATGCACATGTGAGGCAATATCAGGCGAAATTGCCGTAGGTAAACAGCTTCTTCACCAAGATCGCTCATTCTTCATAATAGGGGACATTCAGAGCGTAGCGATCAATACAGCAGCCATTCAATCTCTCCATTAGCTAGTAGTAATCCCAAGCACTTTGAGCGTACTCTTAGCACGAACCACCAAACGCCTGAAACTGAGCTTGCCATCAATCCGCGCAATCGCGCATACAAAGGGTATATGAACAGAAAACACAATCTTGGAGACCGGCGGAACAATCAAATGAGCTCGTCTCCACCACTCCGTCGCGACTCTTCGACAGCCTGCCATATCGTGCTCTCCTCGAAGACGGGCCCATGCCCATCACATTTTGCCGCACCCTTCAACCGTTCACACACATCAGCAATATCGACGAGGCCCTGCTTGACAAGAGGATGTGATTGAATGAGGTCCCAGGCCTGAGCGGCAGGTATCTCTTTGCCCTTCGTCTTCCGGCGAGAGGCGGCATGGTCCTTATCAGCAGCGTTCAGTACGCTACCATTGTCGAGTGACTGGACGTTGTAGTCGTCGTCTTTGATGTCCTCGCCTGGAAGATGAGCGCCGGGTGAAGGGTAGCTGACTGACACTGGTCGTGATGGGGCCGGTGAGTGTCCAGATGTTGCACGTAAGATCTCATTCTCAGTACGGGCACGTTGCAAAGCAAGCTTGAGTCGTTCATTGTCCGACTGGAGCGAGTGTGTGCTGGATTCCAGTGCTGACAACTTGGTCTCTAGTTCCTTCACGTGTCGCTCTTTGCGTTCACGAAAGGCGCGTTGTCTGCATCGTATTAATGTCAAGATCAGACTAGAGTAGGTACTTTTAGCACTTACGCTGCTCGATTTTGTGCTTTCCGCCTGCTTTGAGCAGGTGTGAGGCTCTCCTTCTCTTCACTGCTGCTGCGGGTCCGGCTGCCCCGAACATCGTCAATGTCGCCCAGCCCCGAGTCAACGCTACCGACAGGCATTGGTGTAAGTGGTAAAGTAGCGTCGGGCGATCCCTGCTGTGGAGTCGGTAGCCCATGAAATGCGAAAGCATCGTAAGGGGCTGGGAAGATGGAAGAATCGAGTGGTTCCTGAGGTGTCAGATTAGTCACGGTGCACAGGGCTGAAGTGCGGGGCGCCAATCTGAGAACAACACCCCTGGAATACTCACAACGCTTCTGATAGTGTCGTGTTCGACGCCGCTGTGAGCGAATGCGTGTGACGACATGCCCATGAATTGGTGGTAGGGCGGCTGCGGAGCGCTGAAGTACGAATAGTCCATGGCGAAGATGATGTTGGCTGATCGAGGCTGTGGTGTACCGGTATGTTTAGGTTCGGTGTTCGACGGCGCTTGGCTGGGATGCTTCTTGATGAATACAGTATTGCAAACTCCAGGAAGCTTAAGGGGGACCTTGACTATCAAATAACACAACCGCCAGCTGAGCATCTGGGCCTTATATCACGGTCGACTGGTAGGGGTCAAGCTTAGATGTGCACGTCCATCCCGCAGGAATGGCCCCGTCCTAAAGTCACGAACTAAAGGACGTGCAGCGGCGTGCAGCCGGTAGCGCCTGCTCATCCCAGTCATCGGCGTGCGCCCGAACAACGGCTGCTTAGTGGGAGAAGGCTTTCCACTTGAACTGTTTCTGCCTACTGCAACGACAACTGAGACCGCCGGCATACAGAGGTGGTATCCCGCTGCGGGAAAGTCGCATCTTCTACAAAATCTCATTCACTGCACATTGTGCCGCGGCTTACCTCAAGGAGATTTCGTTGGTATGATCCCATATTAATCGAAATATCTATCACAATGGTACGTTTTTCCAATAGTGAATTGGCTGATACACACGCATGTGCGCTCCAGCTTGAAACAAGACGTTGTGCTGACGGCAGCTTCGGAATCAATACGCTCATGCCTATAGTCGCCGAGCAGAAGTTGATGCTCTTCTCGGGAGGGGCTTTCGTCTGGTATACACTTGCACTGTCTGCTGAACAAGCTGATTCCACGAATGTCATTGGAGCGGCCCGAACTGCATCTCTACATGGCCCTATCGGAAAGGGCGGCGGATCTCTCAATCTCAATTGCGATCATCACATATTTCGCCAACAACCCTGTAATCACGAGAATTATCAGAACATCCGCGAAATCCATCGTCAGCCTCGATGCTTCAGCCTCGCCACAGATCTGCACCGCCGCCAGAATCTCAGCTGGGATGCTTCCTGAAGTCCGAGAGCTGGACGCGAGCCATGGAAATTGCAATAGAAGATCAACGTAGTCAGCACTAACCTCACCAAAGAACCCACGGCGTTAAAAAGCGGGACAGCCAGTTCTCGTTGGTTAAATTACAATACAGTGTTTCTTACAGACTCAGAACTTGCTGGCGTCTACTAAAAAGCTGACTTTGTTAGGTTGCATTCAACGTCCTCTGAAGTTTCTGCCCATCAAGTGTCGCTTAGCTGCCGTGCGGTGATAAGCGGAGTGCTAGAAAACAACGAGCGGCTTCATGCGACAGTCACCCCGCGTTCGCGGCATGCCTGTGAATAGCCTAAAGCGTTTAGAACTTGCTCGTCCATGCACATGCAAAGGCAGTACACAGCAAATCGACAAGCCTCACCTGCAGGTTTCGAGAACGCGTTTCAGGACGTTGCCTACACAGTACCTTTGGCCACAACCTATACCCGTTTTGGACTTTGATAAACTTCATCACAGCCACTCATGTGGAACGCGCCACGTGCACTCCGCTGCTTCTGATCACCTTTCTTCATCAACTCCATCTTGGCATGAAAAGGCCTTCAGCCCTAGGAGATAATGCGACCGGAAAATGGGCCCACATCATTTGTCGAGACCAGATCTGACCGCGCCTTTCACAAGTGCATACGAAGATTGCCGTGTAAGCCACTCCCCACCGACATGGCTATTGTAGACATCATCGCGTTAGCCAAACAGGTAAGGGTCTCGAGTTCCAGGATCGTGGTGGCATTTGCTTTCGCATAGCCTCCCAGTCTTTCGAACCGAAAGACGGAAAGTTCTCCACAGAAACACGAACAAGAGAGATGCAACGACACCGTGTGGAACCACTGTCTGGTTCCATGCAGGCTCCCGGAACCCGAGTAGGCATTATCCTCGTTTGGCCATTCTACGAATATTCTTCAGGGTCTCTAAAAGGGCGCCAGATCTGTACAATTTACCCGACATGCTGCACGCAGTCGGATGAGTAAGAACCTTATTCGCCTAAACCCTTGAAGAAGCTTTCACAACAGTCCCTGGGCCTTCCCAAGACTTGAAGTCCGTACTGACAGAGACCATGATAGTACTGCAGGATCGACGAGATCTTGTAGATCACTTGTGGCGAATATCGCGTACATATCTATGCTTGGCAATGAGTAACGGTACCTTAGACAATAACTAGAGACATGTCGAAAGCACTGTAAATACAACCTGGGCTTGCTCCGAACCGGGGCTGCGAGAATATAGCCATCAAGAATGCGGTTCAGATTTCACGCTGAGCTTCCATGGTCACTGGATCCCAACGTACGATTATTTTTGCGAGCACAGTGCTTCATCGTCGATCGCCCGTAGACATGTTGTTGGCTTTTGTCTTTATAAGAGATTCATCATTACAAAAGGCATTGCCAGCACTTAGTATTTTGTCAACATCAATGCTCTAGCAAGCCTGAGGCACGATAGCTTCGCAGAAACGTACGATATCACGGCTCTTCTGACTAGTCATCCAACAAAAGTGCAAGGATCCTCTTAGCTCATCTCCCCATCTGTATGCTATGGCGCCGGCAGCCATCAGGGGTCTGCATCTTGGATCGTCAGCATATCCATGAGTCGGTGTGCAGACCCAACCTTCGGCTGTCCGTCTGCGCAAAGCCCCACAAAACCTTAGACCAACAAGCACGGTATTCACGATGCTTGACTAAGTATGCAGAACTGGTTACACAAAAAAATGATCTCAAGGCATCACTATCATGCCAATCGCGTACGACCCCGCAATGAGCATCGCGTCAATCGTACGATACCTTATGACTACCCTAGACAAAGCCAGAAGCTCAGATGGTACGACTACCAATCTTGCATAAACCTTTGAGGACCAAGCCTAACATGGCCTTGGAACTTGCTTTGCCAAATCTCTTGAGGCAGATTGTCTTGTGGCTAAACAACAGGTCTAACGCTCTGGAAGAAGTTGATTCAAGCCTGATCTCCCAACTCTCAAAACGATCTAGCCAGGAGCTATGAGATGTCGGACATGCCAAGTGGACCCTGATAGACATGCCTAGTGAAGAGAACATGTCGGGAACCATTTGACTAAGCTCCGCGTCATCATGCCAATTGCTTCGGTATGTTACATGGTATTCTCGGCAGCCACCACACCGGTATCCTCACCTCTTAGTCGACGGAGCGTTTCTCTTCGCTACGCACAGGACTTCCGGCAGCGCTTCCGAGTCCACGTTGTGATTGGCAATCCTACTGTTCATTACCCCTGTCATCTGTACTTGAAGCAGAACTTCCTTACCACAAGGTGTACCACGACTGTCCCGACGACTACTCGGTTGATCGCGGCATTGGCAAAGTTCTCGCTTCAAGGTTACATTCCAGCACCGCTCAATCATTATCTTCAAAGAGCCACGTTGATCTTCACTCCATCCAGTACAACAATATACTGCGAGGTGGCTCGTGAGTCGACTGCCCAAAACAGTCTTGCATAATCAAGATTTGTGTGACGAGATGCTGCATCCGGTATACGCTAAGACTTTCCCGCTGCTCGGCACTCCGCGTTCACTGGGCCGATCATTACACCTGCGTTTATACACCTCGTATCGACTTACTTCAGATGAAGAATCCAAGATATACACACGGAACAACCGACGTCTTGAGTGATTGTCGCTGCAATGAGCATTCAACATGCTTCGCCAACCAGGATGCCCTCGGCTTCATGATGCAGAGCACTACGTGACAGGAAATTGTTAACGCTGGATATTACTAGGGATCTGCAACCTGAAGTTCAAGGAACATAATACCGGCTGCTTGCTTTCTCACCTTGTAAAACGACAAGATCGGCATATGCAGCTTTACATTCACCTACCATGGTAGTAAATAGTGGCGTGTCCGAGAAGTGTTGTCGCATATCAACATCCGCTACCAACAAGGCAGGTGAAGTGGACCGACGTGGCAAACCGAGAGTGTAGTGAATGAAATGTGAAGAACTTCTGCTTTAGGCAGGTGTGGAGCATCATTCCCTGGGTAGGGCCTGACTCTGCTACTTGGCCTTGCGTGCTCCTCCAAAATGCATGAACTTTCCATTCTTCACGAGATAGACGAGT
>Ga0265798_10000914_pt1 | contig 47200 bp, 67 predicted proteins | sample P3T30metagenome_FD_192430 | JGI IMG/M metagenome (GOLD analysis project Ga0265798, IMG submission 192430) | Plant litter microbial communities from East Loma Ridge, Irvine, California - P3 T30 | ecosystem: Environmental > Terrestrial > Plant litter > Unclassified | place: USA: California...
TTCCTAGATCGGGCTATGGCTGTTCTTTTGGCCAAATCGATACTGAGGGGGTGTTGGCTACCCAGCAGTTCTCGCCCTCCCATTTGCGGCTCAGCTCCACCTCGATCAAGGCCGGTATCGATGTGGCAATCACTCCGGAAGCCGATGTCTAGCGTAGGTGATCAGTTGTGGGATATCAAGTGGTGACCTGGAGAACCATGACTGACCTGAATGAAGCTTGCAGCTGTCATGTCGGCATTCTTGTCTTTCAATCGGACAAACAGAGAAGCGGCGGCCGTATCGGTCGTCGGGTGGACCATCTTCAACGACAATTGGTGAACTTCATAGTCGATGTTGGCTGAGAGACTGGCCAATTCGCTTATACGACGGACAAGAGTTTCTCCACAGCAATTTCTCACTCTTCGGCAGCAGTCGAGCTCATCTTTCATGGCGTCGACCTGAGTAGCGAACGGTGGATTGGTCAGTATTCGCTGGTTGGCTTTGTTCCTCCTGTCGAGTTCTGACTTCAGCTTATACAGAGGTTCTCTGAGCTCTTATATACCCACCTTGTCTCTTCCTTTCGAAATAATCCGCTTCTTCGTTTGCAGACATGTCCTTGGTCTCGGCCTGCAAATTCTCGTAGACATTCGGAGATATGACCGCTCGACTCGCATACTTACGCCGAGTCTCATGCTCGCTTGCAAGGATCACATCATTCGTTACTGACGCTGTGAGATCGGCCATACGCCCCAGAAGCCCTGCCTTCATACTCGCCGGAACGGCAGTGCGGCTGAGGGTGCTGATACTTCCTTGCGTGCTAGACATCTAAAGCACTTCAGTTGATAGGTCGGATGTGATGAATAGGAAGTACCTGCTTGAGATACTGAGATAGTGTGGGTGTGGGTTGGGTTTGTGCGGTGGATTTGGAAGAGAATATCAGATTGGCTTCTCCACTCTCGTCCAATAGGTCGGCTCTGATCTCTCTCCATTTTTCCCTGCACCGGGTCCCAATCTTGGACTCACTGTAGGTCCATTGAAAGGAGGACTCCAACTTTGGCGTCTCAGTAGGCAGATCATGGGCAAGAGCCCAGGGAGCCGAGACCTGGTTGGAGTCAAGGCGACCAGGAGGGCAGAGAGAATGAATCCCTGATCCCCCTCGACCAACGGCTTGAAAGGATGGTCGCTTAGGGACTCAAGTCCGCGGGGCTTCTGCCTGGCTTGTACAAAGGATACTCTTCCTGTCTCGTCCGCATGGTCTCCTTCACCAGCTCCCGTCAATTAGTCAACCTCAAGTCAGGTCGGGACACGAAAGAAAGACATGTTGAGACGAGCGGCAGGGCATTATGAGCTGAGGGTATGCAAATACGTATCCACTCCAAGGACGAAAACACGACAGGGTTAGGGGACTGACTGTAAGAAGGCTTGTCATTGAGAAAAGATATGCACAACTGAGACCCGTGATACTGTATAAACAATGAGCTTGAAATCTGTCACGTTTTATCAATATTTCTGACGAGCATATCCGCCACACCGCCCCTCATGACCATTGCACCGACTCAGTCTCGTGTCCTGGCTTGACAGTGTCAACTTCGACCGCGGGGTTCAGGTTCCCATCGACGTTCGTCGCTGAACTCAACTTGATCCTGGTGACTTCAGTAGGATACTGTTCATTCAGCTCGGCCAATTAATGATTAGGAAGAACGCACATCCGCGGCTCGTTCTTTGTCTCGCACGTAGATCGTCGCATGCGTTCCAGTTCCGATGCTAGAGACACGATATTCGAATCCACATTCGACGTCGGTCGCTTCTGTGTCCGATAGCCCGACTGCCTTGCCGATCGTTGGCAGTGACTTCGAGATACTGTTGATGTAATCGCTCATATATAAATCAGAGGCGCCGTCAGCGGCAAGCCTCGAGCGTATCTCCTGAGCCGGTTTGTCGATGTGGTACGAGAGTCCATCGAAGTTGGACTGTAGACACAAGTCACGGGGAATCTCCCGTCGTGAAGGGGGCTTGTCGACACTCCAGATGCTGGCCTGACCCACAGATATCTTGCCTTGGGGCAGCCAATCGATCCCCATGCGCAACTCTGCAAGCGTATCCGCAGCTGACGGTTCGTACTTCGCCTGTTGGTTAATCAGTTGTACCTACTACAGGCAAGGATGGGCCGTACCGTCTCCGAGATCCTCGAGTTAACGAACCAGAGTTTCACTGGATTTCCCATTTTTCCTGAGACGAAACTGTGTGTGTTACTGTTCATCTGATCACTCATACATTCATCGAGTTCGGGTATAATGGCGTCGACTCGACTGATGAGCTGCGACAGCCATACTTTGGAGGCAGTTTTAGGCGGATCGATCATCGAAATCTCATCACGAAGCCTCAAGAAAGCGCCTACATCCCCTGCGATGATATCAGCTTTGGTGTTGCCATCGTGAAAAGATGGGGCCGACCTGAGACTACCCCTTCGATCACCGGGTTGGAGCTGGACGCCACTGCGTCTGTTGACTCCCCAGGGGGCTGGAGCTCCCAGCACTTCTCCAGATATTTAGCTCGGACCTCAGCTCGTCTAGCTAGCGCTGGACTGTGAAGCTCATTCTAGACTCATCAGTCTCTTGCGCATCATGACCTCGTGATGCCTACCTCTCCTGATTTCTTCTTCCATTGTGCCAAGTCCAAAACACACGTCAGTTTTGTGTTCTCATCATTGGTGTACATGATGAAAGCCCTTGACTTTGTGTGCGAATCTGGAGTCGAACCAGACCCGACAGCTCCCTGATAAGTATCGCAGAAGTAATCGCCTAGTTGAGCGGCAAATCCTCCAGTATAACCAGACATGGCGTTCAGGTTGGTCACAGCAACCTCGGCTGCCTCTTTAATGACAGCTTGTAGCTCATTTGTGACGGCAGATGCCGAAGCGGCTGAGCGAGTGGCTGAGCGAGTGGCTGGCATGATGAATCGAAATATTTGTTGATTTTGTGATTGGGTGGCGAAGGTGTCGGATATATTTCTCTTAGGTGGAAATTGATAGTAATGAGAAGAGGACGACTTCATTGTCTTTCGTGCTTGAGTTGGAAGACTACAGTACTGTATCATATCGACTGTGCACTCCATAGTGCTCCCTGTGATGAAAGGAGGTTCGCAGCGTCGGAGTCGTGTAATACTCTCAAACGCCTGTATACCCTGTCATATTGGCTAATTCGCGTGATACATCCTTGCATGCTGATATCTAGAGCGTTTCAGTCCATAGGTCAGACGAGGAGACACACTCGAATTAATTTCTTGAGGCTCTGTAGTCAGTTGGTAGTGGTTCATTGGTGCAACTGGCTTCTTCACTCTCGTCTTATGGATTGGCACTGATCTCTTTCCATTCTCGGCGGCAGTTTAGGTTACCTGAAAGGAAGACTCCATCCGTACATTTGCATAGATTCAGGGTGGGAACCCAGGGACCCGCAAAACTGTTGGGATTGAGGCAACTGGAGGTAAACAGGGAATCCCTGATCCCTATTGGCTAACAACTGGAAAGGATGGGGGCTTATAGAGTCAGGTTGACAGGCTTAGAGCTTCTGTCTGCCTGGTACAGGCAGTACTGTTCTTGTCTCTGCCGTATGAGTACCTTCACTAGCTTGCAGCGCTTTCTTAATCTCACGTCAGGTCGGGACACGAAAGTAAGCCGCTCGTGAGGTTCGTCAAGTAAACACAAACAGGAGATACATTTGTAAGAAAAGACGTGCTTTTATCCGACTATGAACGCGACGGTCTGGACACGAGATTCAGTAAAGAGGTCTGGTATGCTTGATGTTCACGATACTAGTGTACGAGCTATTTCAACCGGCTTAAGTACTGTTTCAATAGGTTTTGTGCCAGGTGCGGCCGTCTTGTTGAACCTGCTGAGGCGAACTCCTGTATACGTTCACCGATCCTGCAATCCAATCGTGGCCAGTCCAGTTCATTTGAAAAGTAGTCACGACTGGGTGAAGACTGACTCGCTGCGAGTGTGGCCTGGAATTCTACAGATCAGCAGTGCGAACAACAACAACAAAAACGAAAGGACTCACCTGAGGAGTGGCTTGGGGAGTGACCTGAACCGAGTTATTTGGAAAGTATAATGCGACTTCGCGCCTCGGATTACTAGTATCGGGAATGCTGAGCCAGGTAGTGACGATTGAAGCAGGATCCTCGTGGATATTGGAGTGGCCCATCGCTGTCAAAATTCGACCAGAATGTATGGCAAACTGTCCATTGACAGTGTCCAAATGGCTCCGAAGATCTTTAAGAGCTTGTGCGTCAGACAAACACCCCTGAGCATAAAGCAGCTGCTCCCTGAAAGTCTGGCTGACCTGTTCTGGGGAGTTGCTACTACGTGGATATCGATGGCGTTCCTCATATTGGCTCGCCGCAGAGGCTACGGGATAGAATCCATATGGATCGCAAGCATCTCGGCTTGTGGATGTGAATTGTCTCTCAGGGCTTCTCTGACGAATCCGCTCCGCCTTCGCTCGCGCATCTCTGGCGCTGGTGATTGCGTTGGTGATCCTGCTGTCAAGGTCGTTCTGACGTTTGTAAACGGTGATGGCATAACTGGCAGAGCTCTGGAGGTTGCTCTGACTTCGCTGCCAGGCAGCCTGCTGGGATGGAGATGACATGTCGATGAAAGTGTAAATGCCGACAATCGATTAGAGCCTGAAGATTACCGTTCAGAAAATTGGTAAAAAAGGCGAGTGGGAGAGTGGGCAGTCTCGTTCGGGACAGTGAGCTTACATATATTCTGTCCGTCTTTTATTCCTTTTCAAAGTCCGCGAACCGCCTTTGAGTCCACAGAGACAAGGGAAGATATGAATTGGATATCCGTGTGCATGGCTCAAAGCTGCAGGTCTGAGCCACGCCTCTCCCGTTCCGCCCCTACGGCGGAACCCGCTGTAAGGATGCTTGATTTTGAAGCAAAGCTGCGCAGCCACCCTGAAAGGAGAACACGGCTGTTTTCAACGTCCACAGGGCTTCTTGGACTTACACACAAAAGATCGCATCCCACTACTCGACGCCCGGAGGGCTTCGTGAATTCCGTGAAAGGTATGTAGGAGCTATTGCTGCGCCTCTGTCGTGATCGACAAAGGACACCAGCCCGGTCTCCGTTGTCCGCAGGGCTTTGCACCATCGGCCCAAAAGGAAGGGAGCTACACCGGTCGCTTCCCTCTAGCCCCTCCGCCAATGATGAACTGGGGAAGCCCAGGTCGATCGCCGAGTTCCACCACCATGGTCGAGGGCGTCTCTGTGGGTTAGGTATCAGTAAGGTTCGGGCGATGTAAGATTCTGATTCACATTCCAAGCACGACGATATCTCCATTAGGCGATATGGGTTGGCAGTCAGTACTATCCGCGTGATCCCTCTGAGGCCTTGCCAGCCGAGAGATAGTACGGTCATGTCAGTTCCGGAGGATCCTGTAGATCGAAGGTTGTGCGGGCTGCTTCAGGACGTTGTGCATGACGTAGCCGGTTTCTAGCTCTAGATGAGGTCCATGAATTACTCGGTGGGACCCTGCCACACCGGCTGCGACTCGGGATCAGTGTTGGGAGGCTGCATTGTCCTGATCATCAGCTGTGTTGGTGGAAAGGATAATGAGACATACGAAGGAGGCTCAAACATGGGAAAGAAATGAAGGGCGATAAAGATAAGTCCAGCCACGCCTACGATTGTACCGCAAACATATAGGATGGTGTAGTAGCTGGGTCAATCAGCTCTTTTCCAGACTATGAAACATGGAAAGGTACTCACTTGAGCATGAGGACACCGAGAAGTAGGTAGACTGCGCGTGTCAGTCTTCATCATTGTGGAAGAGGCTTGACTTACAGACACCTCGTCCGATAAAAGAATGCATGAAACTTGCATATCGATGGATGACTTCTTTTTGCTGATCCGTTGGTGCCCTGACTTCAAGAAAGACAGTGATAGCTCCGGCTCTTCTACATCAGCTTTCTCTCTACCTGGATATGACAGACGTACAATATCTCGTAGACGCCAATGATGATACTGGAGAACGTGAGGTGGATGAGTGAACCGACACCTCCGGCGATGACCACTCCTCCGACTCCCCTGGTCGAGTTAGCTTCTTCCAATTCTTGCGACGTTCCGTCAGCCTCACATGTTGACTAGCCTGGTTGTCAGATAACGCTCGGATAATAGTGCTCACCGCAGCAGCTCTGTAGGGTTTTGAGTGATTCTATCCATTCTTTCGAGGTCTCAAATGGTTGAAAGTACTAGATAGTCGGATGTCCGGTCGAGGACAGAGACACTGGGATGCTGGATCGATGTATGCAATGTAGTTTAATATACGTGCTTTCGCAGCTTATTCAAGTGGGTAAAGTGGACAACTCAGGGTAACCTCCACGTTACTACAACCGGAACCTTCTTTTCAGTACAATGGTGGCGTAAGGCGGTGGCATTCAAGCCTCTTTTGGCTTCGCAGTAAAATGCAAATGGACGAAATCAGCCGCGTCGACTACGAGTTGGAATGCATGATATGCTGAGTAAGTTTTCAGAGCTGATATGAAGGGGATATGAGTCTACCAGAAACCGCTGGTTTGCTATTGGGCATAAGCTGCTGTCCTGCAAGAATTCAAGTCTGACGAACCTGGTGAGCAGATTGCTTCTTCCTTCCTGCAGTAGCCGTGCTCCTCGCCTGCTCCCTGTCGGCGTCCGTTTCGTCCCCGAAGACTACACCGTCAGCTATCAGGAGATCAGGGGCACTTGGACTTACGAGTTTGACTCATGGTGGACGCTCCTCCTGGACCTAATCATCAGCTCAGGTACGTACAAGATGCTTGCTGCTGCTCACCTTCTCGGACCTTTCGAGTTGGCCTGAAGCCAGGGGGTGGGTTGGAAGTTCGCTCATCCTGAGCGTTTCTACTTTATAAGCTTGACATACAATGCTGAGACACAATTACTTACGAGCCACTCTTGGGTTCCTCCTCAATCTTTGCTCCGCCATCGACCACAGGCTCAACGTGAAGCCTCATCCTCTCCATCCTCTCGAGCTCGACATCGACGCCCGAGCCACCATTTCGAGGTGGAGCGATCGACAAGGCATCAGTCTCCTCGTAGCCTTCCTCCGAGATGTTGATGGAGTCCTTACCGCCGGGAGCTTCTCGGACCCTTCGAGATGGTCGAGGTACCGTGGAGTGGGTCGACTTTACCTCGTTGTCGTGGGTGGGATCCGCGATCTCAGCCTGCGATGTCAGCTCAGACTGGGTATTCGGCAAATGACTTACGTCAACCAAGTCGGCGACAGCAGCGTCGGTAGCAGATTGGGAGAACTTTCCGAAAGTCGCGTACTCTACCGGATCAGCTTTACATGCCAAGACTGGTGGCGGACTCACTGGGTAGCTTGGAGATCTCGGTGAAGTTGGTGTTGACCGTGATTTGACAAGACCTGTCTCTATTAGCAGCTTCGAAGACGGACGAAGATATCGTACTTGAAAAACTCTAGTAGAGATCGCTTTGAAAAGACAATCTTGTCACTAGACATCAGTGACGCCCATGTGTTCTGCTTCTGAACATACCTGTCCCAGTCCAGCTGACCTCACTCGGTTAGTATGATACTGATAGATGATCAATGCGGCACTCACCAATTGTGGAAGACCTGAGGGCGTCAGCTCTATCCAACAAACAACGTTGGCATGGACCTACCAAGATCTAGGGTCTTCCATGTTGAAAGGGTGGATGGGGGTGAAGGTAGTAGCTTGGCTGCTCAAGTCAGCATTCATGAACGGTGGATTGTACATTGGCCGAGCTCACTCTTTCTGTTGCGCAGACATGTTGGGTAGATTGTATAGTGTCAGTCAGAGGTCAAGTTAACTTTGGGTGTCATGGGTCGCGTCTGAAACGTCATTCTTTAAATGGGTGGAGTGATCAAGATACCCCATCATCGGCTATGTCCGGACACTACTCACCCACGCGCCGTCACCCCCTCATCTCCCATACTCTCATCTCAATACACCTTACTCAGAAGGGCGTACACAATATGGCTGAGCCACGCCGATCCACAGATGAGGGTAGGGCCATCTCTAGCTACTCGTCGGAAGTGCGCTAACTACGACAGAGGACGCTCCCCTCCTCAACCACGATCGTGAAGAGCAATCTTTCATCTCATCCCTCATGCACCCGCCTCGGAAACTCACCAACCTCGAGAAGCTTCTCGCAGGGCTTTCGATCGTCCTCTTGATCTTGATGTCCACCTTTGTCGGACTGTTCGCGTCTGCAGAGAAGAACTACAAGAACGAAAGGGGCCGACATGATGGTGGTGGAGGTCATGGTCACGGGGTATCCACTACCACTGAATATGCTACTCGGACCACTACCATTGAAAGTGGACCCACTGGCAAGCCTGAACCTGTGAGCCAAGACCAGAATGCTTGAGGCGGAAGCTCACGTCCTAGGAGATCTGTCTGACTGCTGAATGTGTCAAGCTTTCAGCGGAAATCTTGTCTAACTTGAACACCTCGGTTGACCCTTGTGACGACTTCTACCAGTACGCTAGTAGGTCTCCGATCATTTTAGAGAGTCTTTGTACTGACATGTCAGCTGGTGGATGGCAGAGTACCCACTCGATCCCTGAAGATCGAGGTCTGCTGGGCTCGTTCAATCAAGTCTCGGACAACAACAAGGTATGTCAACAAAACCAACTCGCTAGTGTGGAGCAGGATCGAGCTCATTATACAGCGAATTCTACTCAAGATCATCAACGCGATCACTTCCGACTCGAAAGTAGCCCCTACTGCCGAGGAGGATAACTTGCACAAGCTTAAAGCTGTCTACACTAGCTGCATGGATACCGTCAGTCGACTTCTTTCCTTCCTGAGGGATCATCAAGCTAACTGTGCAGGAACACCTCAATGATCTTGGTTTGAAGCCCTTTGAGCCCCTTGTCAAGCATCTACTCGATATCTTTGAACCTTTCGACTTGATTCCTGCTCCCGATGCCGAAGTCGCCGAGATGCAGGCCGAGTGGATTGGAAGCTGGGACGCATCATATGTAGTACCGGAGGACTTGCTTCGAACCGCCGAACTGGCAAAGACAGTCAAGCAGACCCGAGCTTTCGGAAGGCCAACCGAAGAGAAGCCGACTTACGAGCTTGATGCTGATTTCGTGGCTACGAGCAAGATTGATAAGGAACGATCCGCCAAGTTGACCAAGACACTCGCATATCTCCATTCTCGAGGTGAGTTGACAAGTGACAGTTAGAGGGTAATGGCTGACATACAGGTGTCGATGCACTCTTCAGCTTCAACGTAGAGGGCGATGCTGGAGGCGAGGACTCTCAAGTCCAGTCACTCTGGTTCTACCAGACCAGCGGTGGTCTGCCTTCCAAAGAGTACTATGAGGAGAAGCCGATCCTTGATCTATATACTTCCGTCATCACCGATGTCCTCGTCGATATCGCCAGTCACGTCAAGGATCACGGAGATAATGACAAGCGAGACCTGATAAGCGACATCATCGCTGAAGCTGTTGAGGTAGAGCAGAACGGCTGGCCTTGGCCTTGGCCCGGAGATGATAAGCCAAAGCCTCCTCCTGACGACGGCTCACCCGACAAAAAGACGGAAGAACCCCTCAAGACTCGTATGGAGCGACTGGCCGCCAAGGTCGTTCACTTCGAGCGAGAGCTTATGAGGGCCGGTACCGATCCCGAGTATGTAACGAACCCACATTACGCCTACAACCCCTACCCCACTGAGAAGGTCGACAAACATCTACCCATAATCGATCTCCCATCTTACCTTTCCTCTTTCAGCATTCGGCAATTCCCCGAAAATATTACCGTCACCTATCCTCCTTACCTCAAGTCCGTCTCCAACTTGGTAGCCGACACACCTGATTACGTGCTATCCGGCTACTTTGCAACTCGACTCGCATTCGCCTACTCGAGCGCACTGGGACCTAAGGTCGGCATTAAGCAGGCTACCAAGAGGCTTAGTGATACTCTGAAAGGTATCAAGCAGGGAACAGAAGAGAACAGGCAAGATACCTGCTTGGCTGCCGTCGATGACGTCGTTGGTTATATCGCTGGTCGAGAATATGTCCGAGAAGCTTTCTCCGCCGAGGCTAAGGAGGATGGGACCAAGATCATCAATGGTGAGCTGTCTTTAATGGAGTCTCTGGATCTAGCTGAAACAGTATAGCCATCGTTGATGCCTTCTACGATAAGCTCCCTCACATTGCCTGGATGGACGAGACTTCCTACAAGGCTGCTCAAAAGAAGGCCAGGTCGATGATTCCGAAGGTCGGCTACCCACTCACCCCCAACACTACCGACCCAGTATCTCTGCAGAATTGGTACGCCCGAGTGCCCGTCTCGTCCGACGATTACTTTGGTAGCATCCTCAGCACCGTTCTCCTTGAGCAACAGCGAACCTGGGCCGGTCTCGGAAGACAACGCGACCGAAACACATGGGAGATGTACCCTCAGACCGTCAATGCCTACTACTCTCCCCCTGATGGCGAGATCGTCTTCCCAGCTGGTATTCTGCAGTCGCCTTTCTACAGTTACGAATGGCCCGATCATCTCAAATACGGTGCATTCGGTGCTGTCGCAGCTCACGAGCTGACTCACGCGTTTGACAACACTGGAGCGCAATATGATGAGCATGGTAAGCTGATCCTCCCGCCCATGACGGCTCGAGCTGACCTCGTAGGACGGTTGAGGGACTGGTGGACCGACTCCACCGTCAAAGCTTTCGATGAGCGAGCTCAGTGTATCGCTAGGCAGTACAGCAAGTACTATGTCCTTGATGCCGAGGGAAACAAGGTGTTTGTGAACGGTAACGTAAGTGTTTCACAGGACCACGACAAGAAAATTCCTCGCTGACTATCATAGCTTACCAACGGAGAAAGTCAGTCTAACTCCAAGTCCTTCAAGGGGTATCGCTGACGTACAGACATCGGTGACTCCGGTCTCGCGCAGGCATATTCCGCCTGGAAATCAGTCGTCAAGTCTTCCAACACCAAGGAAGTCCGACTACCCGGACTGGATTACACTTCAGAACAGCTCTTCTTCCTCTCATTCGCTAGGATCTGGGCTCAACTCACTCGACCCGCTACTGCCGTCAGTAGGATCAGGACTGATCCCCATTCTCCTCCTTTCTGGAGAGCGACTGGTACCCTCAGGAATTTTGATGTCTTTCACAAAGCTTTCGGCTGTAAGGCTGGGACAAGGGTGAGTCTTTCTGACTTGCGACGGAGTCAGTACTGATGAATAGATGAATCCACCCAAGGAGGATCAATGCGAGTTGTGGTAGAGCCGACATGAGATTCAAGCCATGAAGATATGAATGGAATCGACGAATTCTACTCTCTACCCTATCTGACATGTATCGGTATACTAGCGCAGTCGCGTTGATGACGTAACCCGACTGCACCACAGCCCTTAGTGCCGGACCCTTAACGAAGAAACCCTACTGATAGCTGATGAGTTTGAGGCTCGTCGAGATGGAGCAGAGACCTCCGTTGCTTTCCATTTCCACTCAATGTCCGTGCTGCCGAGTGGAACATGCTCTTCCAATTGTGCACGATAATGTATGGTGACCGGATTGAGGTTGATTGGGATAGGTGGCTAGACTTATCAGCCGACAATGCCGACTCAAATTCATCATCCTCACATATCCTATGGCGATCTCTGACGTGTAGGTCGCGTCGCATCTGACCCCTGCCAGCTCAAAGCGCATAGCTGTTTTACAAGTACCTGCCCAGGAGTAGAGGCGTTTCCCGAGCTGATCCATGAACCCTGACCGTTCCAGCACCGATTTCTGACACACTGGTCTACCCAACATCGGTGTGCTCGATGAAAAGTGAATCTTGGACACATTGGAATCTCGCAAGACGTCGAACAGCCCATTCAGCTGGTCAAGGCTGTATTTGGATATTCCTGGGACGTCGAGAGTCGCACGAAGGCTCTGGCATAGACTCTCGGTGAGCAGCCTGGCCATGTCTTCGATAGGATCAGTGGGTGTGATGGTAATTATACTATCATTGTCAGAGTCATGACCGAAATCAGATTGCGGTGGTATGCTGCCAGGTCAGCTAAATCCCTCCGGAATTGGGAAGTGACACTCGCGACATGTTTTGGGCGGGCAATGCGGCTTAACGGATGGACTTCGACCAAAGGCGATGTGGCTGAAGAATGTAATCACAGTGACGGGGGAGAGGGAATAAGCGCAATCTGGTAGTCGATTGAGTCAGTCTACTGATTGCCTGGGACTTCGCCCCACCTCATACAAAGGTGGCAAGGTACCCCTTTAATCTGAGTGGTGGGTGCCCGGGCAGGGCTCCATCACTCAATATGTGAAAGGATGCGGCTCCAAGCATGTAAATCGTTCTACAGCAGGTAAGGGTGCCGGGTTTATCATTGAAGCCCGGTGCCCCTTCGTCATGCTTCCTTCGCCATAAGAAAGCTGATTGTAGCCTTTTCACTCCTTCGCATGAGTGACTTGGCCAACATCCGACCTACGGCCCGTCATTGCAGCACGATACCTGCCGACTGATCCAAGTCTGATATGGGTCGCTCATGCTCGAAATCTGTCTGTCAACATGCCCGCTTCTCCCCAACCGGCTTCTCGCGCATGTAACGCACACCATGCCTGACCCCGTTCCACAGGATCGCCGATCTCACTTACTTGCGACCATCGTCGCTTGGCGAGTCGCATCCAGAAGGCTCGAACAGGCGTGGCATCAATCGACAAGGCAGGTTAATAAGTATGATTTCGAGGGCGCGGGCGCCACCATGTCAAGCTATGTGATCTGTTCGAGACCGATGCTCGATACTATCCTCTTCGACCGGGAGATTCTGAAAGGCTCTCATACGACCGCACAACCAGTAACACAAGTCGGTCAAGTAGTAGAAGTACATAATCAGCAACACCCAAAATCATAATCGGACCCCCTTGATTTCCCGTCGAGCCGGATCTGCCCAATCGTCCTCGTCCCCATCAACCGTCCCGACCTTGACAGCATCTTCATCCCCACTGTCCAGCTCCAGATCTTGTTCCGTCAATTCATAAGCTTCCGTCCCCATCGAAGGCCCATCTCGATCAAGTTTCGTATATCCCTCTTCTTCGCTTGGTATACGTTTCGAAGCACCTACTATCCCGGTTGACCGGTAGAGGTGGACCAGGAGGGTGATCACCAGGTAGATCAAGAATGAGAGGGAAAAATCGAATAGGGCGTATGTGACGTGATCTATCCCGAGGCTGGGGATCAGTGGTCCGCCGACAGTCAAGAGTGCGACTCACTCATGGGCGTTGTGCATCTCCTCATCCGTTGCGGACATGAATAATGTTCTAGAAGATCAGCTGAACCCGTCCATCGCCAAGGATGACATACCCTCCGAGAACGAGCAGCTACTCTGTCAGCGTACCATCAAGAAAGTGGGGAGACAACTCACATATGGTGGCAGATGCTGAAATATTCTCACAACACCATGCGGCGTGGCATCATCATTCAGGACAAAGCAAATCTCAACCAATCTCATGACACCAGCAGCGATCAAAGCGTAGCCGAACAAACCGTGAATCTTGGATGAGATCATTAGATGTTGCTCATGAGCACTCATTCCCCATCCTGTCATGATGATACTGTCTCATAAGCTTTCGTTGGGATATTTGGACGATCGACGTACATGACAGCCGGGACGAATGATCTCTTTCCACCCCTACTCAGAAATAGACCTAGCAAACCTCCTGCCCACCACAAGACGCCCTGTATGTCAATCGCTTGTCGAGCTTACATGATGTTTCACTCACAAGCATAGTATGTTGCATATCTTTATTCGACCAAGGTCCCCCTTGATGCATCGTAAATGTATTGATGATCCCCTACCATCAGCTCATACCTCGCCGTATGAGAGGTGAACACTCACCCAGACCATTATGACTCCACTATCCAGTAGTTCCTGACTACATCCCCTCCTCTCTAGCCAGTGACCACCAAAGTTGAGCATGATGACTAGTAAGACCGCATAAGCGATAAAAGCTGATCCCATGATATAGTGAGCTAGACATTGACCGAGTTCACCTCCTCGGCAGAAGTTTAGGGCGGTCGCTACGCCCATCAACATTTCTGGCATCAGCAACGAGCATGACGAAGGATATCAGGAAGACAAACGGGTCCAGCCGACCAGAGGGAATGCTTTGCCCAGGATGGAATGGATCGGAACGATATAGCGACGTATCGTCTTTTCCATAATGTGTAACTTGAGAAATACTCCAATTACGACTTGCTGGTCGTTAGCGTCTTCTAAATGTCGAGCCGAAGACATACGACGAAGACTATCCAAGTTACTATACTCGCCATGATCCCGTGGACTGATGCTGGGAATTGTCGGCCTCCGTGGTGATGCCCGAAGTACCGGGCAAAATAGAACACGACAGTATTGATAATTTGAAGCGGGACATGGTACTTTGACCTAAATCATCAGCTGCATGACCTAAGACGAGCAGCCGAAGAGCTTACTTGGAGAGACCAAGAACCATACCGATTGGGAAACTTATACTCCATAAAGCAGTCATTATTGACATCTACCGTTAGACATGCCAAAGCCAAGTGGTAGAGGCTTACATGCATCCAGATCCTCGAGTCGAAGGGTACCGTCCGATCGATGTCCTCTGCATGATGATGCTCATGAGCCGTGACTGTGGGTCAGAACAGGTTTTCGAAGCGGGTCGAAGTGGACCAATGCCCAGCAACATGGGCCTAAAAATAGCTTGAGGTGGACATACCTGATACAGTGAGCAGTAGCAGTAGACCACCAGCGAGCCTTCCGAAGGTGATCATCTCAACTGCCGAGTATCTCTTCCACCTCTAGCCACCTCTGAGTAATGCAACTGCAAATGATGAGATGGTGAGAGCGGTTGGTGATTTCGACATGAAACCTACGCTAGCACTTCGCCAATGATCGTCGAGTTGATACGCGGGGTCACGTGACCCACATGACTCATCACTGATTAGAGCCTGTATGAACAATGATCATGCATGTATACTCGTAGCTAGTCATTAAGGTCATCCGCATCTGAACTTTCGGCCGGGGCACTCCCAAAACGTCTTCTGAGATTCATGGCCCCCTGTTGCAAATTCAAGTTCACTCCGCCCAGGACCACCCTCCTCTCCTCCCATCGGGATTTGACCGCATCTTTGAATCCGAAATTCCTCTCTGTCGTGGGAAATGATGGCAGTGCTGAGAGGGATAGAGAAGGGATGGCCAACGTCGGGAGATACGAGTCGCGGAGCGACATTGGCGTAATGGATGGCGTATAAGGGGTGACTAGTGGAGAGTCATCAGGTGTTCCTAGTGGACTGGACTCGGGATTCAACATCTCTATCGACTCGAAGGTCTCCTCTTGGATCTTGTCGTTCTGCTTCTTCTGACGCTTAAGATATCCAGCTACTCCACCTTGGAACCAAGACACATGCAAACATCCCGCCAAGAAGAGCGATGCTGCTGGGACCCAAGATCCACCAATAACAGCTCGTGAGGATGGGCGTAGACAGTCGACGAAGAGTATCGCATTATACACTATTCGGATGAGGAAGAAGGATGATAAGAATCGAAAGTCGTTTCGGATCGAGGGGAATAGGTTTGACAGAGCCAAGTCCAGGGTTGGGATCTTGGCATGAGTATTGCACCGAGCAGGGTCAAGCAGGTCTGAGGGGGACACATACCTCCATCATCGCACATGTCAGGAATATGGGAGATTGATTGGAAGATAGGCAGTGAATCATCAGAGCGATGTAGACGCTGCCATTTAGTCTCTGCGTAAGATTGACAATGGCTGGACTCACCTATGATGTACCCATCCCGTCAACAAGCCAATCTGAGCACGATACTTGAAGTAACCAAGAGAGAGCTATCATCAGAGATGTGCGGTCGGACACAAAGGAGAACCCACATCAGCTATACAGTCAGCATGGCATACCACCGCCTGTAGAGGAATCGGACTCACCGAATAAATAGACCCCAAATATAATCACCCCGACCTCCCCCAATACACCCATCCGACCCTCTTGTCCAGCAGCATACATCCCGTCAAATCCACATGTTATATACGTCCATGAGAAAGGTAGCGAGATCAACGACATGGTAGTCGCGGAGAGAGTAGACAAGAGGTAAGCCCTTTGTTTCTCGGTCTGAAAGCGGGGAGCGAGTAGGTGGTAGTACGCTATCATTGCCGTGTACAGCGGGACCGGTATGGTCAGATAGAGAGGCAGCGCCATGGCGTAGCTCGATGGCTGCCAATGTATTCGATAACTTGTACTGTGGAATTGGCTGAAGCAATCCGACTTGGCTTTATCAATGACTTCCGATATGGATAATCTGATTCCTCACTGCTCTATATGTATGTGGAGAGTGTAGGAAATGTGAGCTTGCGACAAGTATAGACGAGAGATCGACCGGGGGGCCAGAAACGGCCAAGCCATCATGCAGTGATCAACACTCGAGTAGATAAAGGAACAAACGTGCTTGATCAAAGTGGGGTAAGATCCGGGATCACCGGGGTGTTTCACCCACTCCTCGATCAAAGGTCTGATGATTGACGATAGTAAACATACTGCATCATGCCTTATGCTATACAGAACTGAAATCTATAAATGTGCACATGCGCAACAAACATTGCGTGAATCTGAACGAACAAGTACTCGGGACTGAACTTTTCGAGCAGGCTTTGCCAAGCTTATTCTATTGTCGTCAGCCATATCCAAGTCGCAGGGTAAAGAAAGGACGTACGCTGAGCACAGGCGACACCTGGTCTTCCATCATCCTCATCTTCATCCATCTCGTCACCGTTGGAAGCGGCACTTCTCTTCTGCCTGTCGTTGGGTTCTTCAAGGGTAACTTCGTCAAGGTGAGTCTTTTTGGGCATTTTAGGCATGCCGTTTCGGGCGGGTAGAGCCTGCTCGAGGAGGGGGATGACGGCGGGGTCGATGGATTCGGGGAATTTGACTTTGATTTGGACGTAAAGATCTCCGAGCTCGTGGTGTCGGTAAGATGGCATACCTTGGCCAGAGATGACCTTGAGGCAGTCTAGCAGTCAGCTCGTGTTCCTGATCAGTCAAGTAGGCTCTAGCTCACTTGGCTTGATGACTTCTCCGGGGACGATAACAACGTGCAAAGTCCTCTCGTCTAGGTGCTCGATGGCAAACTCTCCACCTCCCAATGCGGTCAACAAATCAATCTCGGCTTCGCAGTATAGATCGTCTCCCTTTCGCTGGAATCGTGCGTGCTGCTTCTCCTCAACCGAAATGACGACGTCTCCAGGGATGATTCCAGGAGCCTGATCACTCTCTCCATTGAACCTGATCTGTTGTCCACTCTTCATTCCCTTGTCGATATGTACTTCCAAGACCTTTCGCTCGCTGTTGGTCTTCTTTCCCTGACAGGTCTTGCATCGATCCTTGGGGTTCATCATTTCTCCGGTACCCTCACATTCGTTACATGGTTGTTGGATTTGCTGGACCATAGGACCGAGTTGACGTAACATGACCTTGACACCTTGTCCTCGACATGATGTACAAGTGGCGACTGATCCCTTTTTACCACCTCGACCTTCACATGGTTTACAGATGACGGATTTTGATAGAGCGAGTTTCTGGACTTTACCCTTGTATAGGTCTTCGAGCGAGACGGAAATTCGGTGCAAGAGATCCTTGCCTTTTCGCGGTCCCTGCTGTCGCGAGCCTGTCATCAGTCTCGTCCTTGGCCTCTGCGTCATGCAGCTCACCTCCGCCACCTCCACCACCGAAGAATCCACCACCGCCACCGAACAACTGAGAGAACAGGTCCTGAGGATCCATTCCACCACCGCCCATTCCTCCGCCACCTTCCAATCCTGCCTTACCGGCTTGGTCATAGACTGCTCGCTTGTTATCGTCAGAGAGGACTTCGTAGCTGGCTTATTAGCGCCGACAGAGAGAGACCCTTCAGTTTCACTCACGCCTGGGTCAACTCTTTGAAAGTTTCTGGGTCTCCTCCCCTGTATTGTCAGCTCTGCCCTCTACAGCAAGGGAAGAGTAAGACTTGTCAGGATGTGCCCTTAATGCGGCCTTCCTGTATGCCTTCTTGATCTCGCTATCACCAGCTCCGGGGTCAACACCTAGTAGGTCGCTGTCTTGATCAGCTTTTGACACGTTTCTGGGAGCCGCGGAGCTTACTAGTATTCACTGTAGACAAAAGGCAGGCCATGATCGTCGGTATAGGTAGAGGGGCGAGAGCATGAGTCGTAAAATGATCAAATGTGTAATGAAAGGAAGTTTTGTCGATAGGGGAAAACCATTTGTCAGCGGATATTCTTTTCAATACGCGATTCGTCGCATGGAGCTGCTTGTTCCGCATGCTGTTTGCGAGGATACCGTCACAGAACCAAGGAGTGAGACTCACGTTTCCTTGACCATGATGTACGTAGTATCTGTTTGTTACAAGTAAAGAAGTAAAGGATGGAGTAGCGGTCGCTTTTGAAAATGCTGAGAGTGGCGCGGTCGATTTTAAGGGGCTGACAATTCGGGCTTCTTGTATCGTAGGTCTTGTCTTGATTCACAACAGCTGATAGCTTTCCAGTCTGGACTGAGCGGGAGAGTGATATGTATGTGAGGCTGGACTACGATATGACAGATATATATGTATGCTCGGTCAATGGTACCCCCTTGGCCGTTGTTTCAATCCTTTACAAGGCCGAGCTTGTCTCACAGAAGTTGCGAGAACTATCGCCCTGGATTCACGTGGTTACCACGTTTACGGAGCAATCACTTCCTTGCTCTTGTGACGCTACTGCATACCCGTTGTTTACGTTCATACTTAGGACACCATGGCTGAGACATCGACGGCGCAGGGGGAGAGTTCATCCAGTGAGCCAAACAACTCTCTTGTCAGATCATTGGCTGATCGGTCAGGCCGTACATCAAATGCGCTGGAACGTTTAGCAAAAGAGGATACCTTCGAGTGAGCCCAAATACATACACATCTACAGTGGAGGCTGATATACAGCTTGGAATGGCCGGAACTACGTCAACAGATACACGAAGCTATCTTTGCAGCTGTACCGATCTTTGTCTCTCTAGGACCACCTCGCAGTCGTCAGTCGGCCCCTTCACCGACGGAACGAGAACCACGAACGGATACCAGTACGCCGCCTACTGAATTACCGCCAAGTTCACCTCCTCTCGGTTCTGGCTCGACGCTCGGAGGAGCAGCAAGCACAGGTTCTAACTCAGCAAGGGTATCGGACAGCAGCAGCGACAAAACCCCTAGTCCCGTTCAACAATCGATCCCATCTAGTGATAATCAAGGATCATCACCTATAATCGGACCTCATCAGCCATCGAGCGACGACGACTTGCCCGAAGAGCTGAGGCCTTCAACTAGAGGAGGACTTGTTATCGCGCCATTCCCTCCGCTGGACCCGAACCGCCGGAAGAAAGGCATTCAAGGTACACAAGGAGGACCAAAGATCGTCTCGATTGCACCGAGACCTAACGGGCTGGGTCACCCCACACCGCCACCTATCCGTATCACATCTGGAAATGTCTTTGATGACGAGTGGGATGAGGAAGTTGTGATTGGGGGAAAGAAGTTGGCCGGGTGGATGGATGAGGAACAGGGGAAAAGGGAAGCGAATCGGCTAGTGACGATATTGGACGATATGGACTAGTGAGTCAGCTGGGCCAAACAAGGCTGCGTCGGCGATGCTGAAATTTAGTCCGCCATTCACGGGACAGCGCTTAGCCGAACTTCTGACACAACCTACGATACAACACAAAACACTAGGCAAATTCTTCCGCGCAATTGAGAAAATCCTACTGGTGTCGACACCATGGGAAGCACCTTCATACACCTATGTCCCTGGTACGACATTCTCGGCGCCTGAACACGCGTCAATATCAACAGACTCGACAATGCCACCGGGCATGGGTACACCGCAATTCTCCCCCATTCCGTTCTTGCGCCGACCAAGTCCTGAGGCAGAGGGAAGCGGAAGCAGTGGATCAGATGCGCCTGGAGGTCACACGGAAGAAGCAATGATGTCGCCGTTGATTCTAGGCCAAGGCGATACAAATGAGGCTATTGCCGAGGAGTACCGATTAGACGAAACATCTTTAGCTAGATCACCGACTCCCGAACCCGAAGAATCGCAGCCACAACCCTCAATACCCAGTGAGGATATAGAAATGTCTTCTGCTCCTGCTACACCGTCAAGTTCAGATCCAGGCAATCAGCCGTACCTGGGAAGAGTGGATGAGCTGGATACAGGGCCAATACAAGAGAACAGAGATGAGCAGAACAGTGGGAGGGACGATGGAGGAGCACCTGGAACTGGTGAGGGTGGGGCTTTGACACCGCATGGCATGTCTGAGAGACCGGTCCCTATAAGTAGTACGACTGTCATTGCGGATGAGGAGAGGAAGATTGCAAGCTTGCCCGCAACGGGCGATGCAGCCGAGAAGCGGTAGCACAAATCATGCATCGTTGCCATCAATCTCTCGACGAGGAGACCTTGCGATCCATCTCACCATTTTTTTACGTGACGCATTCTGCTTCACTCAAGAAGTGCACCAGGAGCCAATCCACTGCACGCATGTCCTTGGTGGACCGTCATGATGAGGACTGCTGTGCACTCTGCTTGGCAAATCTTGTTATCCACGTTCCAGACAACCTTGATTGAGTCGGAGTAAATCCGGAGTCTCGGTAGATTAACCTCTAACCGAACATCCAAAACGTCTGTCCGCTCTCTCCATCTTTAGGCCTACACCCTCTCATCACACCCGCAGCACACTTTGCATCCACAGAGTCTCCTAGGGTTTAGCAGAAGCGCCACGCAAAGCAGGTACAGGATATGGGGAAGGACGGACGCCGACGGCGGACTTCGGAGCATCCGAGTGGAGATCGGTACTATGCTCGGAGCAGAGCCGGGGTTTTGTTTTTGGGCCTGTAGAGACGGCCAAAGCGGCTTGGGTGGAATGCTAGAGCGCCCGTTGGCTGCTTTTGTTGGATCCAAATAAGAATTATCACCTGGACATACTCTACAAACTTTCGACTTGACGACAAACCTCTCAGAACAATATGCGAATTCTACTAACTGGCGCTTCCGGTAAAGTCGGATCTTACACCCTTGAATACCTCCTTCGTAAAGGCCACACCGTCACCTCGGTCGACGTCGTTCCCCTTCCACCTACCATTACTTCCACGCTACCCAAAGGCCAAGCCGAAAAACACTGTATAGTCGACCTTTCGTCTCACACAGCTACCGACCAACTTTTCGAGAAAGCAGGTCCCCTCGACGGCGTGATTCACATTGGAGCTATACCGGATCCGAAGGATAAAGATTGGAGATGGGTGCATAACAACAATACGGCTAGTAGTTATAATGTGCTCTATACTGCTGGAATCAAATATGGGATCAAAAGGATCAGTCAGGCTAGTAGTGTCAATGCTACAGGTCTGAGCTACACGAGGCCGGGGATGCAGGAATTTGACGAGTTCCCTGTGACGGAAAAGGAGACATACAGAGCTGTAAGTGGTCCGTGGACCAGCTGAAGTGAGCTTGACTGACCTATTCAGGAAGACGCATATGCTTTGTCCAAGCAGTAAGTGACCGCTATTGCTTTCTCTTCAGCTCATGAATTTCACTGACGTTTAGATTCTGTGAAATGCAGGCGGTCTCCCTTTGCCGGTTCGACACTTCCCTACGCATAGCTTCCCTTCGTTATCACTTTTGTCAAGCAACCTATAACGATGCCTGGCCAGGAGTCATCCCCGCCGATCTGTGGTCCTGGACATCCTACGAATCGTGTGCTGAATCTGCTCTACTCGGTCTGACATCCGAAGGCTGGACCGGCGCCGAAGCATTCATCATCTGTTCAGACGAAACGGCTTGGGAAGGTGGAGTGACCCATGAGAGCATACGGACTGGTGATAAGGAGGAACGGGAGACTAGTGTGCTTGATATGATTAGGCATGCTTATCCAAAAGTCAAAGTCAGGGAGGAATATTGGAAGGATAACAAGAGGAGGAGCGTTTGGGATAATACAAAGGCGAAGAAGTTGATGGGATGGGAGCATCGGGATATCGGCAAGTAAGGATATGTCGGTTGATGACTGGAATCTCTTATTGCATGGCTCTCCTGGCTTTCTTAGACCCTCTATCTATGTACCTTGTAACGACATGTATGTAATAACGAAAATGTTCAGCCTGGAGATGCTATAGGCAGTCTGCCTTTCAAAAGTGCCACATATGAGCATTCAGGAACGCGTCGAATTCCTGGACGCGACGCGTTTTCCCTATTTCATCTCCGTCTACTTCACATCCCATACTCCTCCTATACAACCCCACGCAATGTCCTCCCCAGCCCTACCGCGCTCAGAGAACTCACCAACACCAACGAGAGACATCATAGATCCACTAGCATTCAACGATGTTCGTGGACTAGCCGGTACGGCTGGTGCCCGTAGAAATGGGTCTGAAGCAGAAGAAGATAATGGAGATGATGTCGTCAGGAGACCCAGAAGAGGACCTACTGGTGTGAATCTTGATGATATCCCGAGAGTAAAGGACGATACTGGAGACAAGGTCATGGACAGTTTCGTACTTTTCCTTGAAAAGTCAGCCACTCTTTCAGTTGAAATGTGGAGTGGATAGCTGATGAATTAGGTATACGGAAGAGATCGATTTACCTGCGACTCCTGCCACCGCTCATGAAGACGATCAAATGGCAGCTGGCCAGGGTGGACGATATTACGTGGAGCAAATTCGAGAGATGCAGGAGTTTGAATATACGGTACTCTATGTCGATTTCAGTCATTTGCTCGAAAGAGAGGAAGTATTGGCAAATGCCATCCAGACTCAGTACTATCGGCAAGTCGACTCTACTGTCTTTTACTTCGGCTCAGTGCTGATATTGCAGTTTCCTACCTTTCCTCAAGAGAGCAGTACAGTCGATGGTCCGAAAACACGCAAATTCATACCTCTACATCAAACCACCTACCGCCGATCCATCCTCCTCAACAGCCTCATCCTCGGCGCCACTGCAGGTCCGAGAATTCTACATCGCATTCCACAATCTTCCCATCACAAGTGGTATTCGAGATATGAGGATGGGCCGAATTGGTCAACTCAACAGTATTTCCGGAACAGTCACGCGAACGAGTGAGGTCAGGCCAGAGTTGATCAGTGGTACCTTTAGTTGTGAAATGTGTCAGACGACTATTCGAGACGTCGAGCAGCAATTCAAGTATACCGAGGTATGTCTCGTCCTAGTTGAATGGATATCGGAGCTGATGATAGCCTTCGCTGTGCCCAAATGAGACTTGTAATAATCGAAACCTATGGCAACTCAACATTGAGCAATCTCGATTTTCGGACTGGCAAAAAGTCAGAATTCAGGAGAACGCCAATGAGATCCCAACGGGTTCCATGCCACGATCGTGAGCTGATTCGGCCAAGATCTCGAGTGACAAGCTGACCGCAGACTGGATGTAATTCTAAGAGCCGACATGGTCGAGAAAGCCAAAGCCGGTGATAAATGCACTTTTACCGGTACATTCATTGTCGTCCCCGATGTATCTCAACTTGGTCTACCAGGAGTCAACAAGGAGATGATGCGAGAAAACAATGCTGGAAGAGGAGATGGGGGAGTTGCAAGTCAGGGTGTTACCGGTCTCAAGGCTCTGGGAGTGAGGGATCTACAGTACAAGACTGCTTTCTTGGCTTGTCACGTCAGGTCTGCAGATGCCAAGGTATGTCCTCTACTCGTTGACTGTGAACTCCGCTGATGGTAGGCTGGTGCGACCGATGTTCGAGGAGATGCCGAGGATGGTATTGAGGACCAAAATGCTTTCTTGCAGTCTTTGACCAAGGAGGAGATTGACGAGTTGAGAGCTATGGTCCAGACCGATAATATCTACCAGCGATTGGTATCGAGTATCGCCCCTACCGTCTATGGTGAGTAGAACATTGTTCTGTCAGGTCTTGAATTGATGGACAGGACACGAAATCGTTAAAAAGGGTATCTTACTGCAATTGATGGGAGGTGTGCACAAGCAAACGCAAGAAGGTATCCACCTCCGAGGTGATATCAACGTCTGTATCGTCGGTGATCCATCGACCAGTAAATCCCAGTTCTTGAAGTAAGTCATCTGTTGCAGGGTTTTCAGTTCGACAAGCTGATCCACAGGTATGTCTGCGGTTTCCTACCAAGAGCCGTCTACACTTCTGGAAAAGCCTCTTCTGCTGCCGGTCTTACAGCCGCAGTGGTCAAGGACGAAGAATCGGGTGAATTCACAATCGAGGCCGGAGCACTCATGTTGGCCGATAACGGTATTTGTGCAATTGACGAATTCGATAAGATGGACGTTGCAGACCAAGTAGCGATCCACGAAGCAATGGAACAGCAAACCATCTCGATCGCTAAAGCGGGTATTCAAGCTACCCTCAATGCTCGTACTTCCATCTTGGCTGCTGCGAATCCGATTGGAGGGCGATATAATCGAAAGATGTCTCTCAAGGCGAATGTGGCTATGTCGGCGCCAATCATGTCGAGGTTCGATCTATTCTTTGTGGTTCTAGACGAATGTAATGAGAATGTCGATCTCAACATTGCCAAACATATCGTCAATGTTCATCGATTTAGGAATGATGCGATCAAACCCGAATTCAGCACAGAGTCGTTACAGAGGTACATCCGATACGCAAGAACGTTCAGTCCAAAGGTACGCATCCCTTGATCCGGCATGTTGACCAAGCTGATGACAGATCACGAAAGAAGCTGCAGATGTCCTTGTTGAGAAATACCGACAATTACGCCAAGACGAGGCTGGACCTGGAAAAAGTAGTGGCCGGATCACTGTTAGGCAATTGGAGAGTATGATCCGTTTGTCAGAGGGTATCGCTCGTGCAAACTGTCAAGAACATGTGAGCTGCCGTTTCTTCCCTTCAAAGGAGCTTGCTGACGATATAGATCGACCCAAAGATCGTTCGAGAAGCATACTCCCTTCTACGTCAATCTATCATTCACGTCGAGCAGGACGATATCAACTTCGACGAGGAAGATGCCGCAGCCGCAGCTCTGAATGGCACCAATGGTCACACGACACAGGATGAAGAATCGCAAGATGCAGCGGATATTGCAGCTATGGAAGCTGCTGAATCGAGCTATAATGCCGCCACATCATCTGCTGCTCAGGTCAATGGCAATGGCAATAGCAATGGTAATGGCACAGCCGACGACTCACTACCAAAAAGGAAAATGAGGATTACCTGTATGTTTCTTTCGCTGCTCCACTCACCGGAATGTCGCTGATAGGCAGATAACCGATATATGGAAATCATGAACATTTGCGTTCTTCATCTCTCCGATGTCGAGCGTGATACAGGTTCTGGAGTCGACAGGGAGGAATTGATTCAATGGTACCTTGAACAAAAAGAGACGGAATTCGAAACGGAAGAGGATCTAGAGTACGAGCGAGAATTGATCGCAAAGGCCCTTACCAAGCTTTCGCGAGTGAGTTAATCTTCCAATATCCACATTTCCATATGGCAAGGGACATGGATCCAATCGGGGTCTTGAAAGTGGTATAGAAGTCCACACGCACCACCCTCAATCTCTGTCTCCTTGTTCCCCACTGCCTTGGCTGCTCCTGTTCTCTTACATCGTTCTCAATAACTCAGATGGCTAATGTACAGGACAACTATCTACTCGAAATCCGAGGTGATGTCAACTCATCTCTTGACCCCTCTCAGCCTCAAGATGAGACAATGGACCAAGATGAAACAGCGGACGGTGATAAGGTCTACTATGTTGTTCATCCCCAAGTCGATTTATCCGATCTATCGTCTTCCCTACCTGGTGTTTAAGTTGTTATCTTGTGCTAGAGTTGTGCTGTATGTATTCTTGTGTAGCAAGAATTCTTGGGCATAATAGGCGTTCTTACTCTCGATATGAGCACGTCTTGTAAACTCTTCACATGGTGCACCATTCGCATAGGTGACATGTCACATCATTTCATCTACTACTCTACTTGTTCTTCTCAGCTCTACTCTCTCACACAGCCCTAACCTCGGCAGGCTTTCGATCTGAATCCACTCGATGAGCATGAACAGCCTCTGCAGTCTGTCCAACGCTATTCGACCATTCGTTGAATTGTTTCGACAAAGTCTCGAGCTGATCGTGATCAAGTACTCGTGGTTGAACCCATCTAACATCCAAGGTGGAATCGACCTGATCAAGCGATCCTCGGATTAGGTCAAGACTATCTTCATCAGCTGCCTTTCGACATACATATCAACGGAGCCTCTCACCTCATGGCCTTCATGCAGAGATGTTCGACTTCGTTCACGGGTAATTTGGTAGCAGCGGCGATCGATTCGAAAGACATTAATCGAGAAGCGCCATTCCTAGGTCGGGAGAATGCAGCTTGGATCAAAGCCATGAGACAGATCTTTTGTCGGAGGAAGTTGATTGATGCATTGAGGATGGGCTACATTGGTCAGTTTGTGATCGACCATGGAAAATTAAGCCGACCTCTGCTTCAAAGTTGTTGGCTAGGGAATCGAATTTGCCGATATCTCCTGCGTTAAAGGATGAAATCAGACTCTTGATCCAGTCCCATTCTGATCCAGCGAGGGTTTGTAGAATTGGGTGTAATAGCTGATGTTCAGCTTCAACTATGGGACGTTGGAATAAGACGTACGAGCTCTCCGAAGTTGTAGATAGTCTCTCCGAGTAGCGCAGCAATACACAGATCATGTGCCCTCTGCCTCATGTCCTGTTCGCTCAATTCCTTCTTCTCATCAATACAAGCCAAGTATAGTAAGGCATTCTTATAATATGGCGCATAATCCGCTTTGACCTTGAAGTATTCGGCTGCAACGAGGTAATAGCCAGCATTAACAACCATATCGACCGAGTCGATCTCTCCTAATAGTTTCTCGCATTCGTCCAAGGACGATTTACATGCTTTGAGATCACCGAGGAGAAGCTGAGCGTAGGCGATTGATGACAGTGAGAGAGCGAAAGCTTCTGGAGCGGGGCGTGATGGGGCGGGTTTACCGATCGGGTCTTCATCGCTTGCGGGGGTTGGATAGGGATTCTCGAGTCTTGAGTGGAGGGATTGTAGGAAGTCGAGGGTTTGTTGAGCTTCTACATGGCGTCAGCTCGTCGTGGGATCTGCGACGCTGAGCTTACCTGTGAATTGCGCTCCTACTCTTCGTGCAATCTCTACTAATCTCAAAGCATTCAAGTTCTTCTCTACTGTCGTGACGAATCTGAGATAAGCGCCGTGGTATCTTAGCTGGACCAAAGCAGACTACTTACTTCTCAAACAGATCAACCTGATATGGCCCACTCTCTGGGTGGAACACAAATTCAGTCAAGGCAACAGTGAGATTATGCCATAGCCTGAGGGTCAGCTAACAAGCAATCGATCGGCTCCGTTTAGCTCACTTCTTCTCATAAGCAATTCTGATACGCGTGAATAGTGGTTTGAGCGAGTCGGGGGCAGAAGTCTCTTGCTGTTCGATATAAGTCAAGGAGGAAGTGGAGGATGATGCGGTGGGTTTGTCGACGTCCATGGTGTACAATTCTGATGGCTGCTGAATAGAACAGGGGTGTAATCTGACTGCTTAGTACCCTCAAGGTAGCTGTTGTGATAGTGATGTATTACAGTATCAAGAGTAGAGAGTGATAGAATGGATTCAACCTGAATGATGACCGCACACGCGGCGGTTCTTGACTTTTGTGTAGGCGCGCGCGTTAGCATTACACAACATGCAGTCAATGATATACTTTGTATTCCCCAACTGACAAGATGTACGTGTACCTTGGTAGACACCTCGCCGATGGGCATCAGCTCGTTTCTGCGCTGTCAGATCTATCCAGGATGAGATCTACCGAGTAACCTCATTCCCTTGAGCGATACCTGTCGCCTGTCAGATGCGCTAGATCACATCTCCGCCTGAAACCATGCACTCGGAGTCAGGAGCAAACGAATCGAGTCGCAGGACAAAGAAGGCTGATGTATATAACGATGTTCACTTCCTCTATTCACTGATTATATGTAAGCCTTCAGATTCACACATACAGTGACCCGAGATTGCTATTCACTACTCCTTTCAGCTCCCTCAGACATCGCACAGTAAACGAGACTACCAATGCTCTACGATTCCGAAATCTTGGTAGATATCACAGTTCGAGTCCCTCGTAAGTCTCCATCCGGGGACTCGTCCAATGGTGATCCTCGATAACGAATTAGACCACGCCTGCTGGATCTATACCGGAATATATCAAGGGGTTCCTCGCAATCAGAGACGTCAGATTAGATGGCAATTTCGAGTCGACTACAACTCAGCATTGAGGGACCACAAGAAGATGAATCAAGCCTCATGTTTGGTTCACGACATCGAGGCCGGCAAAGATGGATACCAGATCGAAAAATGGAAGAAACTATATGGAGAACGGCTTCTTGTGGATCCAATACAGTCGTTGTAGCATATGTGAGTCCCCTTCACAAATCCCGTAACGATTGGTGACAAGGATCTCAGCGCACTGATAGGCTTGATTTCCTCCGCTCCAGGGTTTTCATTCCAGTTGGGTTCTTCGACACTCTGCAGTAGGCCCACGGTCGAAGTGAAGCTCTGCCATGGCCGGTGAAGAGTCACAGGAAGATGTGTCGATGGCAGATACCTCCGCGGGCCAAGAACCTTCGACAACCCAGAGATTCATCAAGTGGCGGCATTCCTGCAGTCGACCTGTTCCGCGCCGAGTGGAGGCCCAAGGACGCGGACGATGTAGAGGTTGAGGAAGGTCAAGCATAGACGATGCGTCGAGCGCGGAATGGATGTCGAGCTGTCTTGCAGCCTGGCCGCCCTTCTAATGGGAAGCCTCGTAGCCTTATAGTTATTTATCGAAAGTCCCAACTCATCCTCTCCGCCCACAGTGAACAATGACTAGCAGTATCTATAGCAGGATTATCCGGGTAGAAGTTGCCACTGAATGTATCTATTCCCCCCATATGTAATGACGATTGGCTTCTTCTTCAAATTCCATCTCCACTATACAAGTCAATCCGATACACTCATACCCTATATCACAATGGCTGAAAAGACTCAAGTACCAGCCCCAACGGCATTCTCGCCATATTTGGAGACAGTCGCATCATTGTTTCACCCAGTCGCTGGACCCGTCTACAATAGTTCGGCACGATTCCACGGATGGAAAGAGAGCTTGGGATTAGTTCAGCCAGGTACTGTCGAGAACTTGACTAGGGAGGTCTCTCGTACGTGCACGATCCATACAGGGTCAGGATTGGGCTGATGAGTCAGAGGTACACTTGGCAAATTGGTTCTTTGATGGAGCAAGGGCCGATGTCGCTAAAGTCGTTTCCGCCAATCCCGCTTTCCAGCTTACCCATGCTTTCGCTCTTGGATCAGCATCGAAGCCAGCAAGCTACAACTTTGGAGCTATCTTCGCCAATGCTCAGGTAAGCGTTTCTTCTGATGCTGGATCGATCAAGGGAAACAAGGGTTATGGAGTGAAACGGGAGCGGGAGTGCGGAAGGATTACGGTCAGCGGATCTTAAACGTTCGCGGCTCGACTGGCTTCCACCTCAATCCCTATCTGTTGCCAATAGGCTCTCGAGTGGATGTGACCTCGAGTTCGAGAAGGGCGGACAGACGTAATCTGGAGGAGCCCCCTCGATGTTTCCAGCAGACATCGATGGCTGGAGACTGTCTGCTGGAGGTCTGCTGAAGGTCTGCTGAAGGTCTGCTGGAGATTGATGGCTGGAGACGTCGAGGGGTCGCTTGCGAGCATAAGCTTCATGCAACGGACATGTACTGACCCACAGACTTTCTTGCAGGGTGGTATCGATGGACAGGGAATCGTCACGATGCGGGCGAACCAAACTTGGTCGGGTAGCGATGTCACCAAGGTCCAGGGTCAACTCACCAACAAACCCGGACAATCGATGGTACAGGTCGAGCACGATCATCTCGGTCCCCACTACTCGCTCTCTCTGAAATCCATGAACCCCGGTGTCCTCGATGCTACCGGTATTCACTTCGTCTCCCTCCTACACTCTTTCGGTCCCCGTCTATCACTTGGATTCGAGACCGTCATCCAAAAGCCCAACCCCCAGATCCTAGAGACAGCTACATCATACGTCGCTAAACTCACCTCTCTCCCCAACCCTTTGGCTGCTTTGACTCCTTCCATCCCCGGTCAACCCATCACCGCACCCTTTGAGCCATCTTGGATCGCTACCGCTCAATTACAGCCTACTGGAAACATCCAAACGACCTATTTCCATAAATTGACGGATAAAGTCGACGTCGCCCTAGATTTCCAGACCATTATCCAGCCAGCTTCAATGATGGGAGAGGCAAAGAGGGATGCTCTAGCTACACTGGGCGCCAAGTACGATTTCAGAATGGCTTCTTTCCGAGGTCAAGTTGATTCGACCGGAAAGATCGGTATGCTGCTCGAACAGCGATTCACTCCTGCTTTCGCTTTCCTCGTTTCCGGAGAGATCGACCACGCAAAGAACGCTTCCAGGTTCGGTGTTGGAATCATGATTGAATCAAGCACTATGACACAGGTATGTCCCCTCCCTTTTTGCATCACAATAGAAGGACGCTAATTGTACAGGAGGAAATGATCGCCGCTGGTATGCTGCAACCTATGTAAGGTGGTGATGCAGTAGGTGAGGATCTTTGAGGAAGATGTTGAGAAGTTTTGGGTCTGTAGCGTAAGAGACGGCGGGCGAGGGTAGATGACAAATGGTATAATTAGAATATCATTGTATACTTGGCATGAAAACAACTTCTCACGGGAATGCATCTCTTGCAGTTCCTAATGGGCATGATGGGTGGACAGGCGTATGGAGTTGATGTCTTGTGGTAGGAGTCCATCGTGGTAGATGTACACTGTGCTTGGAGTATATTACAGTTGGAATGCGCTGAAAGACACGATTCGATGGGTGATGTGCATACCCGAACTGTCTATAATACACGTTTCCAATATGCTAAAATGCTCTTGATGCCTCGCCTTCTCCCTCTTATGCCTCTGCTTCGCCTTTAAGATCGTTCTCCCTGCCCTGCAGGGTCCTGACAAGTCCACCTCCACCAGCTTGTCCCAAAACGCCCACCAACTCGCGACCTCGCATTTCCAGTAATCCAACAAGTTGACTCCTTAGACCGTCAAGATCTGGTAACTTGCCTAATTTATCCACATCTCCAACTTCCAAAAGCTGCCTTCCTTCCATATATCCAAACAATAACTTCAGTTCGGGTTGCTTAACAAGCTGATCTTTTGTTCCTTCACGTTGATTCTTTTTGATCGTTCGATTGATCGATGTGAGGATTTGTGACATGTATTTGGGTGATAATGTTGGTGAAGTCAGGAGTGCAGTTTGACCTTTGAGTTTAGGGAATGGAATTGATTGATGGCGCGTTAAAGCTGATAAGATACCGGTTCGTAGAATTGTTAGAGATGCTCGAGGTGTTGGTGCGTCCGACTCTGATGATTTGGAGGGGGGTGGTACGATCTTGGCCATTCCTTGTCTTATCTTCTGTAGGTCTGAGACTGATAGATTGTCATGTTGAAACAGCAGGACTAGCTGTGATGTGCGTAGTAGGTGGGTATAGTAATCGTAAAGATAGGTTTTACGGTCCGTGTAGACTCGTTCAGAGGTTTGGGCAGGTGTTGTTTGGGCTTTTGGCTGTCGGACTGCTGAGGTCGATGCGAAGCGTGATGCCGTTGGGACTAGAGCCCGTAGCGTTGGACGGATCGACATTGCTGCTGATGTGTGTGGGAGATGGTTGCAGGAAATAGTTGGAGATGGACGAGATTTCAAGGTTAATATGTGTGACGTGTTATTCCGCGATGGCTGTCTCTCAATGGATATGGATGCTCAGACTCCAAAAGCGCCTAGTACATGCATTCCAGCAACTCATTCCGGACTGACGAATGGGTCTTATTGTCACGGATACGTTTGAGCGGCCCATAATAGCGGAGCTGCATGTGGATGATACTTATACATTTGAACATTTATTGTATATCTGCGCTTCCCCTCTATCTCCCAGACTCATTGACATTTGACAGCCTACCATCCCCTACCACGTCCCCGTCCCCTAGCTCGGAATGGTCTGCCCCTTCCTCGCCCACGCCCTCGTCCACGATTCGTCATATTTAATCCAGGTACATTCGTCCTCTTCTCTTTGACCTACTTATCAGCGCCTGGTTGAGTTACTTAGTGAAATGGTAGAGCGTACCGATAATAAACGTGATCTGAACATTGAATCGTTGAGTACTAGAGCATTCTGTACGATTGAAGGTTCCGCAAATTCGACATAGGCGTAACCTTTTGGATGACCTGTAAACTTATCACAGAGGATAGTGACTCGATTTATCGTTCCGCAAGCTTGGAAATGGCCCTGGATCTCTTCTGGAGTTGCTCCATAATCGACCTATCATCAGTCTGAGGTCAAAGTAGAGGCGGTGAGTGACGGGCGTACATTACCAATGTATATACTACGCGCATCTACTGCTCCTGGTTCGTCTTCATCCATTGCGTGATCGCCTTCACCATCCTGCTGTCCGTTCGATTCTGGCTTTGGCGTACTACTTCCTGGAGTCGCTGTCTCTGCTATCTAGCAATGTGTGAGCGTGATTTGAGAATACAGATGAAGCGACATACGGCATTCTTCTCTGCTTCCATCTGCAGTAAACGAGCTTGCATCTGCTGCAATTCTTCATCGACATTCGTATCATCATCCGCTATTCTTGGTGATTGTTCTCGTTTCTCCGCCATTGTATATAGGACACTGGACTAGTGGTTGACAAAGAGACTATATAAGTGGATCAAGAGTTGATGATGATAATATAGTTCAAGGTAATAGCAAGTTAGTCCGTGATATAAGTGCCACATTCGGTGAATTCCGGTATTTCCTCTGCGGATGGACTCGGGTCTCTCTAGGTAGACGTTGATCATTACATACCTTAGGCTACTCCTGCATATACTACTCTCCCTTTATCTCAAAATGGCTTTAAAGTCCGCTGCTACCGCCGTGGTACGCTTCGTCATGTCACACGCCCCATGACAACACTGACATTCCAGGAATGGACCAAGATCTACTCTGGTCTAGGACTCGGTAAAGAGACAACTTCTCAACTACAAGCTTTCCGAGCACGTCACACTTCCGCCCTCAACAAGAACTCGGCACTTAAATCTTCAGTACCAGAGATCGATCTTTCGCACTACAAGTCTATCTTGAAGGATCAAGCTGCTGTTCAGAACGCCGAGAAGGTCTTGAGGGAATTCAAGCCTGTTGATTATGATTTGAGCAAGTGGAATGGTGTTGTCGATGCTTTCGAGGGAAAGGCCGTTGCTGCCGCCAAGGAGACTTTGGCAAAGATCTCAAAGGAGGAGGGTTCGCTCAAGGAGACTTTGTCAAACATCCAGGAGGCTCGTCCATTCGAGGACCTTACCGTGAGTCCAGGTTGGGTCGTTGTGGGTCGCGGAGCGCAATGGTGGTGGATCTGGGTCAATACATATGTGATCTATCACAATGTCTACCGGACCAATTGCCCAAGATCCACCATCTCGCTCCGCTGACCAACTACTCTACATTCCCAAAACGAGTTACACAAGCTAACGACCAGGTCGACGAGGTTGGCAAAGCTCGACCAGAAATCACAAAGGCCACCGAGACCATGATCAAGAAGGGTAAATGGACCGTCCCAGGCTACAGAGTACGTCCCATTCTCATCACGAGTGTTTGGGTTATTGCTGATGATTTTAGGAGAAATTCGGAGAATTCTCGCTCCTCTAGATACGCCGCATGTATATCAATGCAGTGTGTTGTTTGGTTCGTGTATGATACTCATATACTGATGGCGTTCGACGGCGTGGAGATCGGAGGAAGTACAAAACACAGACTTGGGAGAGCGTAACATGGAACAGGTTGGGAGGGTCAGGATCGATTGAGTCATGGTTGTGGTTCATCTAGGGAACTTAGAACTTAAACATAACAGGTCTGAAACATCACATGCCTAAGCCACTCGGCATTTGTGTGCATATCGCCAGACAGATCTACACTACCCTCTGCTCTCCTCAGTCCACCACCCAGGTTCAGTCGACTCAGACTTGCTTCCCCTTGACATAAGTTCCAACGAACTCGGCAAACATCTATCATGAACTCTTTTCAGTATTTGAGAGCATTGAAACTGGGACTGACCTTGCCTTGATGAACAGCCACCTCGAGTTCACCTTCAGTAGGTTGCCTATCGCCCTTTGCCCCAGCGATGGTCGAAGTTCCCCAGGGGGAACAGCCGTGGGCGAGTCCGGACTCGATCTCGTTGATATACGGGTGCGAATAGGCTGATATCAGTTTTGGTCTATCACTTGACAACGAGGCGGGGACGGGCGAGAAGCAGTAGTTGAGGCAGATAGGAGTTAGAGAAAGGACATACCGATAGGCACGTATACCACTTTTCAATTAGTATGGACGTGGACATGTTAAACAGACTACTTACTGCCCACTTTGTCGTCAGCTAGCTCGTAGTACAACGAAGGTGAGGAATACGTACTATGAATAAAGAAAGGCATCGTAGTCAACGCAGTAACTTCTTGACCACCATGTTGTCCGCCAGTAGAAGTGAACATCGAGACCTATGATATGATCAGCCCTGGACATAACAATTAATGGGAACTAACGAATTTCCCGACCATAGCCCCGGTAGCCCAAAGACTACCACATTGATCGAAGAAAGTAGACACTTGAGCTGGCACTCGTCCGTTTCTGTCATCAACACTGTTCATAGACAATGTCTTTCAGAGAGGGATGAACAAACCGGGTAGGAGTACCAATTATGACTCCATCAACTGCTTTGAAATCGTTAGGAGTCATGATTGGATACTTCGATTTAGCAGTTCCAGAAGCATGCATCTTGCCAAGGATCTCTTCAGATAAAGTCTCTCGGCTTATCTCAGCTCGCTCATCATGTATGCAAGGGGAAGAAAAGTCGGACGTACAAAACATAAGGCCTAACTTCAGCTCCGGTCGCTTGGACACCTTTAATGATCCTTTCGGCAAGTTTCTCGATATGTCCGAAAGTAGAGTAGAAGATTACTGCGATGATCGGTTTCGACCTGTTGTCAGCGTCGGGTAGCGGATGGTCAGCTCACATGATATTTACGGGTCAGAGAAAGGTAAGGTAAGGTAAGGTAAGGTAAGGTAAGGTAAGGTAAGGTAGACATCCGGTCAGAAGTAGCCTCTGCTCAGCTACCTTTGCCATGCCATGCCCGGAGAAGCATTTGAACTGGATACACACTCCCCATGCCTTTCAAGAGATAAGAAGGGCTCAATCGTACATGCCAAAGGAGGGCATTACGCCACTCAATCCACTTAATTAGGCTCGCGATAACTAGGCGTAACTGTGATGTCACTCTACCATGCCTCTCATCTTCAACCCACTTCACGTCTGCACAATACTACCGATCGATACAAAATGGGTCAATCGACATCAACACAAACGACCGTTACTGGCGTCAATGATATCCCACCACCTCAATTCGATGCTAATGCAAATGCTCCTCCTCAGAAACAACATAATCGAGTGATCGATTTCGTTAGAGTAAGTCTGGATTCGAGGTATCAATGAGGCGGGGTTGTTCACGGGAGATGCTCGAGGCAAGGGATACGATGGAGGACGCGGAGGACGCGAACCAGCGTTCAATGGGGAGAAGAAGGATCTGGCTTGATTTTGATCGGATCATGGACGTTTAGTGAATCGAGCTGACTATTTAGGAAGCACCTACAGCAACGTAAGTCAACCCTGTGGTCAAAGTAGGCGCCATCAACCCAGGAGGATAGATGGCACCTCCTTGGAAGCCATGTGGACGGAAGCACGGAATGACCGGACAGGACTAAGACTGACGGCACAGATATACATTCGATTCCAGAGCAAATCGTGATGATCCCGATACGGAACTATGTCGAGTAAATGCAAACGGTACAAAGAGTTGTATCAGGGTATGTCTCCTCTCTCCCGCTCTATTCTGATCTGGCTCAGCAGCTGCATGGTGGAACCGAGCTGATATACAGATGGATTTGAACAGTAAAGCTCTCTTTAAGAGTATGCAATCACTAAGTACGTTACCTTTCTATTTTTCTTCCCCTTCTCCCTAATTCCTCAAGAGATCGTGGCTGATAACAGGCTTCTATTGTGCGCTACCGGCAGAACCTACGAGAACACATATGGAATGTAATAGGCTACCTCAGATGAGCAGTCGGTAGTTATGGTTTAGGCAGTATGTAATGGCAGATATGATGCAGTCAAATGTATGCACCACTACTCTCGGCTCACATATGCAATGTAGTGAATCATGCTGAGTGCATATGGCTATGATCCTTAGGCAGCTCCCCATGTCCATCTCTGGTAGAAGCGGCAACACGAACGGGGCCCATCTGATCGGAAGTAGCCGACTGATGATGCGCTCTTTGTCCCCACTCTCTGCTGTTCTGCACTGACTATATATCCTCATCATAATGGCACCTCCAGCAGTGACTATCTATGTAAGTGGTACACCTATTCATGAGGGAGTGGAGATGCTCATGGCAGGTGACTAGCTTGACATCTCAGCCCAAGGTCCGACAACATACGGAGTTGCTCCACCGGTACGTTGTCGTTTACTGGATCCCTGCTCAACTGAATGAAATAGGTCTTTGAAAGGTCTCGAGATCCCTTATGAGGTATGATTCAGGGTGGCTCTCTGTCGTACCACATCACTCAGCTGATTACAGGCATTCGATCTGGTCATGGACCAAGATGCGAAAACACGTTGGCAGCGAGCGAAACCTCCTGGACAGATTATCGGGCTACCAGGTTACTTGGTGGGCGGTGAATGGCTGGGAGTGGGTCATGCTCTTCCTCGTCTCGTAGTTGAGCTGATGGCCAGACGATGGACGACTTCGAATACGCAGTAGAATCTCAAACACTCCCTTCCTTTCTTAAGCAAGATCAAGATTACGGTTCCAGTTCCTCCAACACCGCAGCGGCAGAAGGAGGAGGAGGGGGAGGGGGAGAGACGGTCGGACATTCTGAATTAGAAAGATTAATGAGGGAAATGAGTGAATCGGATATAGATGCTCTAGCTGCTCATTTCGAGGTGGAAGATACTGGGAAAGTAGGGTTGATGGTCCCTGAAGGCACAGAGCCGGTTCAAAAGGGAGTGAAAGATGGAGAGAAGGAGGAGGAGGAGGAACTAGAATCGGTAGGGGTCAAGGGTACTGTTGAAGTTGTGGAGAATCCGGATTTGGAGTTGGAGAAGAAAATGGCTGAAGTTGAAATTGGGGGCAAGTTGGAATCGAATGTAGAGCCTGCGTCCAAGGGATTGGGGGAAGAGGTGGTTGAGACATTGAAGAAGGTCGAGGAGACTGTCGTAGGTGCTGATGAGGGCGTTGGTGCGGCGAATAAGGAGAAGATAGATTAGATACAGCGATTCTCAGCACATCCACTTGATTCATTATTATTTGCATTTTGCATCTGGCGGAGCATGTAGCATACAACCGTTCTTGCTTTCCTTTCCCTTCTCTTCACGATTCCACCCGGTCTACCGACTTGATACCACCTACTTCTTAGCACTACGACTAGGAGGTTTCCTAGTACCCTCAGTCGGTTCTTTGGTTGTCCTATTTCATTAGCATCTCCCAGTTCAAAAGTAGAAAGGGAAACATACTTTGCTTTCTTACTAACAGGCTTCTCCTTCTTCTCAGCCTCTCCAGCTCCTCGTTTCTCTCCAGTAGTCTCCTCAGTCTCGGCCTCGGCCTTGTCCTCCTTGATAGGTGCTTCCTTTTCCTTCTTACTAGCTGGCTTGGTGGTTTCCTTTTTAGAAGCGGGTTTAGTGGTTTCCGCCTTTTTAGAAGCGGGCTTTGTGGTTTCCGCCTTTTTGCTAGCTGGTTTGGCAGACTCGGCTTTCTTGGAAGCTGGTTTCGACTTTGATTTCGGTTTATCACCACCACCGTTCAAGGTCTTCATGGGATCGTGACCCTACCCATCAGCCTCTGCCCCTGCGTCTGCTTCCACCTCCTCACCACTTGGTGTAGGAAAGGTAGAAATGCCAACGTACCCAGTTCTTGAGACTTCTAGTAGATTTAGACTGTTCTAGTTCTTCCTCTGATTTCTCTTTCTTGAGATGTTCTTCCTGAGCTAGATGTCGCTTGCAGTATGAAACTACTTTTCGCATATGGGCTTTATCTTCATCTGTGTATTTCGAATCGTCCTTTATATCAGTCACTTCTTCATCTCTTGTAGCCAGACGTAGGAACACGAGAGCGGATGATCAAACGGGAGAGGAAAGGGGTGGCGCAAGGTGGAACAGAACAAGGATCATACCTTGTCGGGGTTCCTCTTGAGGATATCGACGATCTTCCTTCCGGATTCATGGCCTATACTTTCTCCTGATCCATCTGATTTCGTAAAGCCGGTAGTCTCAGATCCTTCAGTCTTGAGAAAAGTCTCGAGTTCCTAGAGGGTAATTAGTAATGGTCAGTAAAGGTAGACAAAAGGGCATACATCGGCTGTCATATTGACGATCTCTGCTCATTAGCTGTCTCCGTTCCCATTTCAGCTGAGTGTAGCATACCATTGAACTCCTTTACTACTTCTGATTCGTCTTTCATCTTGTCTATCGGTGCTATTGAATTGTTGAAGAAGGTATAGGTGAGTGACTGACTGTTTACGGGCTCATGGGGTGACGTCAATGGTCCTGGTAGACCCGTGCAGCCACGTGTATCCCATGCTTGTCAACGGAAGCAACTTTGGCACGTAGCATTTTTGGTTCAACCTCCACTCTGGAGAATCAACTTTTTGGCAACACCTACCTACACCTCATACACACTAGACGATCATGGCACCAAAGCCAGTCACGAGAGCTGGGAAGTCTACTCGAGTAGCTTCTGGCAGTGGTCATACAAATGGAGCTGGACCTTCTCGAGCTAATGGCTCACAGAAGAAACGAGCTGTTGCCGAAGTAGAAGATGAAGAGGATGAGGATTTCGCTCCTGTTGGCGAATTGGAGTTGGAAGCGGATGATGAGGATGACGATGTAGAAGAGGACGAGGAGGAAGAGGAAGATGATTTCCCGGAATTGGACAGTGGTTCTGAACTTGGAGATGAAGATATGCTGGATTCAGAGGATGAACTGCTAGATGATGAAGAGACTGGTTCAGAGTCAGGATACAATACATCGGATATCGAAGATATGGAGAATGATTCCGACGTTCCATCTTCATCTACCTCGGCACCGCCATCGCGTTCCTCGTCATTCAAGGATTTATCGACCGATGAGCAATTGTCGAAAATGATTGCAAAGAACACCATCAAGCCCGATGATGAAGTTGGAACAGATGGACGTATATCGAATGCCAAGCAGGGTCATGGGAAATTGATCAGGAGTAAACTCGTTGATGGAGGGTACAAGAGGGAATATGAGGATGTTGAAGCTGGTTACGGGTCTGAAAGTAGTACAGAGGATGTGAGTGCAAGATATCTTTCAGTGCGGGTTGGTGTCTAATATTAGAATCCCAATACTATCGGAAATGTACCCATGGAATGGTACGATGACCTACCTCATATCGGATATGATGTGAATGGACGTAAAATCTTCCGACCTGCCAAAGGTGATGAATTGGATAAATTCCTTGCCAACGTCGAAGATCCAGCGGCATGGACATCCGTCGAGGATAAACTACTGCAACAACAGGTTCAATTGTCCGATAAAGAGCTCGATATTATCAGGAGATTGGAGAGGGCAGAGAATCCTGATGCGGATTATGATCCTTATGAACCTACTATCGAGTGGTTTACTGGAAAGGGAATGGAGAGGCAGGTACCGCTTAGTGCTGCTCCTGAGCCAAAGAGGCGATTCGTTCCTTCCAAATGGGAGCATCAGAAGGTATGTGATGATCATCCTTGTGAAAGTGGATAGGGCTAATTGGTAGATCATGAAGATTGTCAAGGCGATTCGAGAAGGCAGGATTCAACCCAACAAACCCTCTGCAACCAAACCTACCGTTTATGCCATCTGGTCAGATGCAGATCAACCCACAACAACAACACACGCAATGTACATGCCCGCGCCCCAATTACCTCCTCCACGAACTGCCGAATCATATAACCCTCCTGAGGAATACGTTCCTACAGAACAAGAACGTACAGAATGGGAAGAAACCGACAAAGAGGATCGTCAACGAGAATTCTTGCCTGCTAAATACGATGCCTTAAGAAAGGTACCAGGATACAAGGACTTGGTTCAAGAGAAATTCGAACGTTGTCTCGATCTCTACCTTGCGCCTCGAACCAAAAAGGTGAAATTAAATATCGATCCCGAGAGCTTGGTACCGAAATTACCTGCTCCTAAAGAACTACGTCCATTCCCTGTCGCTTCTACCGTCCAATACAGGCATCCTGGCGATACAAGAGTTCGAGGTGTATCCGTAAGCCCAAGTGGTGAATGGGTTGCATCTGGTTCCGAGGATGGTTCAGTCAGAGTATGGGATCTAGGAAATGGAAGAGAAGTCTGGAGATGGGATTTGAAATCTGGTCCAGTCCATTTCGTCGAGTGGTCACCCAACAAAGAAGAGGCATTACTAGTCGCTGTCGTTACTGGTAAAATCGCAATTCTATCGCCAATCCCACTAGTCGCTCCAATTGTCGCTGCTGCTACCATCAGTCACGTCAATGCTGCTTTCGCAGTCAGTGCAGCTACAAAGGATAGTGGAGCCAAGGATAGGGGTGTGGAAGCTATCAAGTGGGTTAGACCATCTGAAAAGGAGAGGGAGAGGGGTATACTCGTATACGTCGAGATTCCAGGTACACCAAAACAAATCTCTTTCCATAGAAAAGGAGATTACTTTGCTACAGTCTCAACAGAGGGTACGTCTCTTCACCTCTTTTCTTTTGGATACACAAAGCTGATGTCGGGTAGCTGCCGCCAAATCAGTCTTAATCCACCAAATCTCAAAACACGCAACTCAATCTCCATTCCGTAAAACTCAAGGACAAGTTCAACGTGTCGCCTTCCATCCTCAGAAACCTCATTTCTTCGCTGCAACCCAACGATACGTCAGGATCTATGATTTAGCGGCTCAGAAGCTCGTCAAGAGTTTACAGAGTGGTGTCAAGTGGATTTCGGCATTGGATGTACATCCTGGTGGAGATCATTTGATTATTGGAAGTTACGACAAGAAATTGTGTTGGTTCGATTTGGATCTTTCGACTAAACCTTTCAGGACTCTGAGGTAAGTTATCATTCTGTCCCCACATATTGGAGTAACATTCCCTGGCTACACATCTTGCTGTAGAGGGCTGTTCCTACCACATCGTCGCTCCACCAATGACCATCCGCCTGCTCAGGGCAAAAGGCAGAACATTGATCAGTGCTGACTTACAGATACCATACCCGAGCTCTCCGATCCGTATCCTACCACCCAACTCTACCACTCTTCGCATCGTCCTCGGACGACGGTACAATCCATATCTTCCACGCAACTGTATACACCGACCTCAACCAGAACCCCCTCATTGTCCCACTCAAGATCCTGAGAGGTCATAGGGTACAGGATGGTCTTGGAGTCTTGGATATGCGATGGCATTCCGAGAAACCCTGGTTGGTATCTTCGGGAGCTGATGGTGAGGTCAGATTGTGGTGTTCTTAGGTCTAGGTTGTTTTGTTCTGGTATGCATTGCATTGTACAAGTCGTTGTTCTTGATGATCTCGGCGAAACCTTACTGTTTGCTGACCTTACCATGCGAGTCGAAAGCATACCTATGCTTTGCCAATTATGCACTATGATTGGAAGAGTAGCTTTCATAGCATGTGAATTATTAGTCTATCCTGCCCAGGGCTTATAATAGTATACAAGAAAATACACGAAACGAATCACCGCCAGCCCGCTTTGACCCCAGACTCTCTTTTAGCACCAGGCCCGACAGACTGTCCAATGCGGGTAGAAGCTTTCAAGTCTACTTTCCTATCTGCCTTTTCCACCTTCGTTCTCTCGGCAGGAACGATATTCGCTTTACTACTCTCCGCTCCAAATACACCCCCACTTGCTGATTCCTTTTCTCGTTGACGAACTGCTTTCTCGAGGACTAACCGTGCAAGAGGTGTTTTAGGGGGTTTGGATCGTTTTCCAGCGAGATGCGGGCGGGGAGAGCGGGTCTTGTGTGATGAGGGTGATAAAGGAGATGGGGATTGAGGTTGGAAGTTCTTCCACGGTGATGGGGGTGGAGCGGATTGCTGTTCGGGTGGTCCTGTTGTCGAGGAGGAGGAAGTGGAGGAGGGCGCGACGGTCGGAACCTCTTTCGTCTTTGTCTTGACTATTGGAGATATCGACTGATTTAGGAGTCCACCATCCCATCGTCGCTTTTCTTCTAGCAACGCACGTCTCTCGCCCTGGCATTAGCTGTATTCTTGGATCGGGCAAATCACATACCTCGAGCCGGCGACGCTCTTCCCCGAGTCGCTGAGTCGCTTCCGAGAACGCCTTGCGCTCTGCATCTAGATCGTTTCTCTCCTTCTCCAAATCCCCATCTTCACCTATGACTTGAGCGGCTCTGTACTTGTTAGCCTAGGTTTGTAACACTGACATGACATACCTGGTCTCGGCATGTACCCTCGCATACTCCTCTACCAGTTTCTTGGCTTCATCCTCCCTGGCCTGAGCACAACTCACCTCCAATTCCAGATCTTTCACGCGTTCACCCAAAACACTCAGAATCCGCTCTGCCTCTCTCTCGGCCCGCTTCTTCTCTTCAAGTTCCTCCTCGGTTTGTTCTTCCGACAATTCTTCGACGCGGTGCACGGGTGGAGCGTTGATCTGGGTTCTGATTTCAGAGATGAGCGATTTGAGGTGTGTATCAGCTAATGTCGGATGGGACGTTGAAGAAGCGGTTCGATGAATATACGTTTGTGATGCAGATTTCGATGTACTGGGGATTGCGCAGAAGAATTGAGAATGGTGGAACCGGGGAGGGGGCTGCTCATCAGCTTGCTCGTCCGGTATGTGAAAGCTACTGACGTCTTGTCCATTTGCCTCGGCCAGAACCTCGCGAAGCCTACTTCCCGTAGACACAAGGACATGTCTGAACGCTTCCGTCTCCTCTTGTAAACCTTGTCTGATCTCCACTAGATCCCGGATGGTCTGCTCTAGCAGTGGTGCTTGACTTGCCTACCTTGCGTCAGCTGATTGGAACCTGTTATACAAGACCGACTGACCGAGACTGGAACTCCCTTGCCCGGGTGTATTGGATTCAGTATGACCAATCCCTGAGGTCGAGCCGCTAACGAAGCATCATTACCCAGCTTCATTAATTGCGCTTGAGCCTTATCAAGCCTCGTTTGAGCTCTCTTCCCTTCATGCTACCCTGTAAGCTTGACCAGAATCGCGCAACCTAGCTTACAGAAGCAGCAACTCTGACTCCTTCAATCGCCTTTCTTCCCCTTGCGACTTCTTCCCTTAATTCCTTCAATTTCACTTCCTCTTGCCCTAAGCGCTTCTCGAGGTCTGCACACTTTGCCTTCCAGCCAGCTACCTCTGCTTGAAGCTTTACACTGTTCGTTTTGGATCCTAGGTAATTCTTCTGCAGTCTTTCGTGCTCGTAGTTCAATGTACGGTGTCGTGCAAAGAGGGAATCGAGATTTTCAAGATTCGTCTAGACAATCAGTACGCTGTTCCGTGTTTGAGGGGAATGTACACACCACACTAGTACCAAGTAGCTCGAATAGGACGGTCACGACATCCGTATGGTTCTTCTCATCTAGGGCGGAAAGGTTCAATGGACGTTTTGTCCATCCGTGCGATAGGAGCTGGGCATTGATGGCGGACAAGGTGGAGGGGTCGTCCGAGCTACAGATGTCAGCTTTCTGTCATTTGGAGCGACAGTCTCGCATGACTCACAGAGTAGATGATGAGCTCATACTAGATGTACTACCTGTTGGAGATGGTGGCATTGTCTGTATAAGGGTCTCTATGTATAAAGTAAAGTCAGTCACGTCGAGGTTGTTTACGCGGACAATTAGTTGATCATGTATCTATTCGATCCTACCACTTAAGTTAATCAATGACGATCCATACGTGGATGTCCATTCACTATATCTGTTCTGTATACTTACTCGTGCTGCATGTTTGCGAACCACACGGATGACCACCTAGAATTATAGACTACACTCTCCAGCATGTATCCAGAGAACGGAACGAACGGCATCGAAAACCAAATTCCAGCAGATGTACCCCAATCACCAACGATCCCCCACTTACGCCATCATCAACCTACAACCGACGACCATAACGATCACACGAATTTAGGCCTACGGCAACGTCATGCCAATCCACCACTCCGACCAATATCCCCTGGCGGGATTGACGGGCACAGTATGAGGATACAGATCCAAACTCCATTCTCGGATTTAGGCGAATCGAGCGAAAATGGGAGGAGAAAGGAGTTGGTAGTGGATCGAGCTATGAGGGCTTTTGAGCTGAAAGATGGGATGGCAGCTGGGCAATGGGGTGATGAAGGCTGGATAAGGGATGGTATGAGGCTGGTGTGGAGGGGTAGGATTGTTAGGGATGAGGAAGAGCTCGGGCAGGTTGTCAAGGATGTAAGCTCTATTGATAATATATAGTTCGTCACTGACATCCAGACCAGTGATACATTGCACATCTTCCATATGGTAGCTCGACGTAATGAGGTAGCTTCATCGTCTAGGAATATACCGCCCATCACACGCATACATGCACACGAGCAGACCCCAAGAGCGGACGCACCGCCAAGCCACTTGATGCCACCACGCGACCAAACTACTACCGCTTTGCAAGACTCCCTTCACTATCTCTTCTTCATGGCTCGACATCATCTTTGTCACTTACTCGACGCACCACCTCTAGCTTGGGATGACACAATCCCACCGCCCGTGGTCCCTCAGGCAGTAGCGCGAGAGGCTGTAAAGAGTGTGGTCAAGGGAGTTGCTTTAGCAAGAGCTACAAGGGAGGAGGGTTGGGAAGCTTGGGACAGGGCTTTTGACCCAACTGAGACTGTGGAAGATCTCAAGAGGGGGGAATTGGAAGGTGAAATGCTGGCTCTGTGGGCTTCTGCTGTCGGACGACCATGGGAGGGTGGATCGGCTGGCGAGCAGGTCTGTGTCGAACTAGAGTACGTCCAATCAGAGATCGCTGTGTATGATGCTGACGTACGACAGCGAAGTATCCTACATGCTGCATCTACCACCTCTGCCTCAAATGTCATCAACACATCTCGCTCACTTGATCCTCTATCTCCGCCTCACAACACTCATACCCCTTTTCTCATCCGTTGTCGAGCACGAATCCCGCACTCCTCCAGCTTCTACTGTCCCATCGCCGACTCAGACTATCCCAGCTCGTCCTCCTCCAGAGCAGGTCCGGGTACTTCTTCGCCTTCGAATCCCTACAATCCCCATGTCTGTCCTTGCACATATGGGCTACTCTGCACTGAAAATAGCCGGTATGCTATGGATGTTGACTAGAGGTATGGCGTGGGGCGATGTACGGTTCTGGTTATTGGGTGGTGCCGCGGGCGGCTGGTGGATCGCGGATGGGTTCAACGCCTGGGATCGGGCGAGGCCAAGACCGGTCCGGCCCAGACCTGCAGCTGCAGCAGAGGTTCCTGCCCAAGAGGGAAATGGAGGAGCTGCGCAAGGAGAAGCAGCACCGCCTGTTGGCGCCAATGGTAGAGTCAGAGCAGCTGGACTTGCTCGACCTCCGACTTTAGCTTCGACTACTGCCTTCATTCCCCTGCTTCACCTGCCCATCGATGCCGCACAACTGGGTCACCCTACGACCGATTTGAGAGGAACGACAACCTCGACACCTACAAGGCGGCAACCTCCCTGGATCCTCACCCAATTCTTCCTACCATTCTGCCTATGGTTCATTACCTTGATACCAGAATGGGAGAATATTCGAGCAAGGGCCATCAGAAGACGAGAGAGAGCAATGAGGATAGTAGTCGGAGAAGCCACGACCGCTGCCGCTGATGCGCGAGGGGAAGCAGGAGAGGGAGAACAGGAGAATGTGTACCCAGAAGGACTGAATGCTGTTGCAAGGAGATACTATGCCCGTGTGATGGCTCGTGGGGAAGGAGTGGATTGGGAGGAAGAAAGGGAAGCTCAGCGAGCTTTGGGTATTCCTGATGAAGATTAGGCTGGGGACGTTATGTATAAGAGGATGTTGTAAGGGAAGCTGTCCATCTGTCGTAGTTGTAATGCTAGTAATTTGTACATTGTGCATATTCATCGCTTGCGACCCAGTATCAGCACCCCCCAAGGACTCGACTTGCGAACATTCCATTAATATACCCGGATTTCCGTCGGAAGATTGCGATAACCTTGAATTGCGGTGAAGTGTGTTGTATCTACTGCGCGCACTCCTGTCTCTGGAGTCGACTCAACCTCGACATACAAGCATGCTTGGCGAGATGATCGCAGACCGCTGAGTCTCAATCGCTCTCAGTGTCTCACCAATCAACGTTTCTCAAGCAACATCACCACCATGAGCAGCGACGCCAAAACGAACGACGGGATACCCCCGGCTTTACGGGCTGGGACGCCCATGCAGAAGATCTCTTCAAAGAAGATCAAACAAGTAGTCATACGAATCAATGAAGGCTGCATAACCTGGGCTGGATCCAGCGAATCAAAGATACCCATAAACCAAATCCGAGAATTACGCTTGGGTCAACCACCAACCGATAACGTCAATGCCTCTCGATGGATTACCGTTGTTCATGTTCGCTCTTCGCAATGGAAGGTACTACACATGATCGCTCTTACCGATGATACCTACGGTCTATGGGTGGATACGCTTGGCAAGCTTGTTTCAGAGACTTCGGATAGGATGGTGGGCCATGCGACACCTTCGGATCCAGATACCGCTTGGATAAGGCAGCTTTGGCCTGCTGGAGCGAAGAACATCGATTGGAGTGTCGCTGTTGGACTTTGCCGATCCATCGGGCTGGCTGTGCCTCAACAGAAGGATCTGATAGAGGTACGTCGGTCGCTGTCTTGTATTGCTTGATCTGTCAGGTGCTGATAAGAAAGGGCCCTCTGGATTTAGACAAGTTTAGGTCACTAGTCCAAGATCTTCAGACTCGCCC